>Ga0082212_10006172_pt1 | contig 16165 bp, 18 predicted proteins | sample TergutNt197P3_FD_71548 | JGI IMG/M metagenome (GOLD analysis project Ga0082212, IMG submission 71548) | Neocapritermes taracua P3 segment gut microbial communities from Petit-Saut dam, French Guiana - Nt197 P3 | ecosystem: Host-associated > Arthropoda: Insects > Digestive system > Gut ... | reverse complement strand
TTCCACCGCTTTGCTGTTTGTCGCATCGCAACCGATACCCCAAATGGTGTCGGTAGGATAGAGGATAACGCCTCCTTTTCTCAAAACTTGTATGGTCTTATCTATTTCATTGTCAAGGTTTTGTGTATTCATTCAATTTCTCTGTTAAATTGTTAATATCTATGTTGTTACCGCATTTGAAATGCTGTTTAGGACATTTTCGGAACCCGTGTAAACCGCACGGACGACAGGGTAAATCTTCGCGACATTCTACAATATGCGCGTTTTCGGAAAGCGGTCCGAAACCAAAGCGCGGTACGGTGCTGCAAAAAATGGCAGTTGTCGGCGCATTGACGGCGCTGCACAGGTGCATCGGGGCGGAATCATTGACAAAATTCATCTGCGCCTGTTTCATCAAAGATGCTGATTGTAAAAGCGTTAGCCTTCCTGCTAAATTGACGGAACTTGTATGTCCCGACGATTGTATAATCTCGTCGCACAATGTTTTGTCGGCTTTCCCGCCCAAAAAATAAACCGTCAAATCGGAGGGGAGTTTTTGAAGTAACCGTATCCATTGTTCTTTGGGAAATTGTTTGGTAAACCACAATGACGCCGGAGAAATTGTGATGTAAAGCGTTGTTTTATAACGTGATACAAAAGCGTCATCTTCTTTCGATGGGTAGAGGCGAATGGAACGTTCCGGCTGCGGAACAAAGTGTGAAATAAGGGAGAGATTGCGTTCCGTTTCGTGAACATTTTCTCCGAAAAGATGTTTTATTCTGTGGGTAAAGAGGAATGAGAGCGGGTTTTTTTTGAATCCGGTCGTCGTTTTTGCACGCGAAAAGGCGGTTAAAAAGCCGGTCGAGAAAAACCGTTGTACATTGACAGCAAGGTCATATTTCCGTTGCCGTATGCAAAACAGCAACGTCAGCAGATTTTTATATTTTTTCCGACTTTTATCCCAAATTAAAACCTTGTGCAGAAAAGGATGTTTCTCAAACAGCGTTTCATTTCCCTTTTTTACCAAAATATCAATAGCCGCATCCGGAAATTTTTCCCGAAGATTTTCGATAATAGGTGTCGTCAAAATGACGTCGCCGATAGATGCTGTTTGTATAACAAGAATTTTTTTCATATACTATAAAACTTATTTTACCGCTTGTTTTAGTAAACGTGTTGCTGTTGGCTTGCTTGTGTTCAATAGTTTTTGTACTTCCGAATTATTAATACTTCCGTTGGCAATTACATGCCTTATAATTTGTATTATTTTTCCATCGGCATTTTCTGCTTTCGTGGTGGCGGCCTGGCGAGGTAGCGGCTTCACAAAGGTTCCTGCGGGGTAATAACGTGCAAATTTGTATAAAATTGTCTGCGGGGTTACTGCCGCCATCTTGCAAAACCGCCCGTTACCTGCAGTGGCTCTGTACCGCTCTCTCTTTTTCTTTTCATCGGGGATTTTTTTTACTCATCTGTCATTATTTCTTTATTTTTTTCTTTCAATTTTTTTATTGCTTCCCGTTCAAGTTCGATAATCCCTTTTTGTGGAGTTGGCAACTCTTCGGGCATTACTCCGCCAAGTCGTATGATTGCCTCTCTAACTTCTTTCCCAACCGTGAAATGAGCATAACTTGCAAGTTCTTTGTTTTTTATATTTTCCCGTCGCGGGTCACCATTTTGAACAATCAAATAACAGGCATACCGAGAAAGATTATAGTCAATATCTTTTTTGGTTTTCCTGACATCGGGAAAATCTAAATGCGGGGTTTTCCCGACGTCAGGAAAACCCCGTGAAAACTGTTCCCCGGCAGGCATTTCTACCATTTTCCTAACGACAGGAAAAAGGTCTTTTACCTCAAAACCTGCCACATCGCAAGCATTGCCTTATCAATAACCTTTGAAAAATTATCCCATTTTTCGTAGCCAAGCGGCTTTTGTAAATCACGAGCCGACCAATACTCCATTCCATAGTCGGTCAGTTGCTTTATTTCTTCAAAAGATTTTAATTCGGTGTTCATAATGTTACGTTGTCCTCTCTATTACAATTCTACAAACGCAAAAGGGAACTTGGCTGTTTTAATTTATTTTATCAAACCTGTCGTAATCCGACGGATCAATGCTGCCGTTCCCTTCTGCTGAGGCGGCTTCAATATAGGTTCCGTCGCCTTTTTTGAAAGAGAGTGTTCCTGCTGCTGTTTCTCCCACTGCTTTTGCCATCACTTTAATTTCATAAAGCGCATCGGTCTTGGTCTCTTTAAACGAATAAGTGAGACCCGGATGATCAACATAGGTCGTCTTAAGGCTCACGCTTCCAATCACAACGTCATTCGTCGTGAATTTGTAAAGTACATAGCCTTCCACACCCCAACTTCCCTGTATCCATGCAGGGGGAGAAAGTTTCGTACTGCCGACACCGCTGTTGCCGTTGTTATCGTCTTTGCCGTTGTCTTTGCAACCGGCAAACATCATACTTACTGCGAGTCAGACAACGAGCGTCATCACATTCCTCAAACTAAAATTTCTTTTAAACATAAAACATAATGCGATTACCTTATACTATCACGAGGTTTTTAATATATAAATAATTTTACTATTTTTATCACTGTTTTACAGATTTTGTTAAATCAAAATTTCCAGTTTATTCCTTTGTATTTGCCACTTTCATAATAAAGCCGACATGGATACGGAGTTGGATCTGGTCCTGATTCATCATAATAAGTTGCCATACCCTCAAAGTTAAATTCATACCTGTCTGTATCTATTTTTTTTATTTCTAATGTGGCTATTAGGATGTTTCCATCCATATCAAAATTTCCGAGAGCCCCGTTATTAGGCAGAGTGGCTACCCAAGTATTTACAGGAAACTTCCCTTCGGGAATATTATCTCCAATCCCAATCTCACCCAAAGTAATAAGTATGCCGATAGGTATTCCATGTTTTGTATCAAAAGACAGGTATGGGGGAATACAGCCGGCACTCTTATTTGGCAACTCAAACACCATCTGATTAAACTCGAAAAAACCTTGACCTTCGTTGCACAATTGTGAGATATAGAAATCACCCTCCATTGTATATTTTTCCGTATAGTCGTCATCGCTTGTGAATTTTGTCCAAGCGGCTAACATATCAATTTCATGGTCGCCTGTAGGAATACGTGCCGACCACTCACCTTTGCTATCTGTCCGAAGGAGCAAATCAAGAGGCAATGAACAGAACGAAGTAACCACCTCAATATATACACCTGCTCCCGATATCGGCTTCCTGTCGCAATCTATCACTCTTCCTTTAATGGTTTTGAAAGATATTTTAGGCGTTAAACTTTCGTCCGAAAAATGGGTTACTTGCCCCACATATACTCCGCCCTGAAGCGTGGCAACAGTTTCTTCCACCCAAATTCCCTTTTGTTCGTCGAATGTTGAAACGGGGACAGTCGCCGGCAGCGTGCCGTTCATGCCTGCGGGAATGGGATAGGTTACATCGGCAGGCGTTCCGCTTTTCAACTGCAAAGGATTGTTTTGATTATCGGTAAGTTCTACTCCAATAATCCCGACAGAAAGCAGTATGACTTCTTCGCCTGCTTTGTTTATTCCCACATAGTTGCCGCCCGCTATCATGAGAGAAAAATTCTTGGTGTAGGGGTCAAGGTAACGCATATCGACTTTCACGGTACCGCTGTAAGCCGAGCCGTCTTTGTTCATTATGCCGTTAGGGGCGATAACTACTTTTGCACCGGCAACCTGTAAAGTGGCTCCGACTGCGGCATCAAAAGTGGTTTGTAAACTGTTGGCGGTGTTGCCTTTGGGAGTCAGAACGGCTTTGATATACATGCCGTCTGCTTTCTCTCCCGAACGGACAAGCGAAAAATAGCCGTTTTTTTCCAATTTGACTATCGCGCGGTTGTTTACCACATCTGCCTGCGTGAAACTGAATGTGCCGTCGGCGCCGGTGGTCGCACTTTTGGTGCCGGTAGTTACTTTTACTCCGCTCAACGGGTTTCCATTGACGTCGTTTACAATACCCGTTACTTCCATATTTACCATATTACCTGTGGGATTATCGGGGTTGTCAGGGTCTGTTACAGGGTCTTTTTTGCAACCCGAAAACATTGTCATTGCTGCGAGGCAGGCTATCATCGCCACATTCCTCAATTTAAAAATTCTTTTTGTCATCTTTTGATAAATTATTTTGTTTATAATTCTATTTATTTCTAACTCTTTTTCGGGTCGCTCGCTTCTAATGTCTTGGTTTTTTGCTCATTTCCGCTGTGCTGTCCCGCCATTGCAGGTAACGTCAAAATATCCGCAAAAGTACGACTTATTTTAATACCACAACACGATTCCCAAAAATATTTACCTTCAACGTGTTGTTTCCTTTTTTGAAGTGTAATCTTCAAATTTTTTTTCAATTCTCCATTCTCAACTCTCCATTCTCAATTAATTTGTACCTTTGCCTCCGATTTTTAAGCATAAAATATAGCAGTCATGTCTTTTTCGGCATACGGAAACAATAGGTTTACTTATTACTTAAAACATTTGGCGCAGTATTATTTTTCTGAGATTTTTTTCAGAAAAAAGTCGTTGACTGATTCTTTTTCGGACGTTCCTGCTGAGCGGGATTACATTGCCGATAGGGTGAATTATTACAATAAAATGGTTCAAACAGCCGCTGTAACAGATGATATGATGCGGATTGCCGATTTTAAGCGTCCGAAGAAAAAAAAGGGACATTCGACGCAAAGCGCTTATTTTTTGGATTTGTATCAATATCTGCGTTATTTTCCGAAACATTTTCGGTTTTCGTATCTTTTTGGTGATGTGATCGATGTTCCGGCTGTTCCTACTATTGTTAAAAGTCGTCCGATAGAGGGCGATAATTCCAATTCTATCATATTAAGTTTGAATAAAGTACGTCATTTTTTATTTGTACGGGATTCCAAACGTTTTGAAGATAAAAAAGATTTGATGATAGGACGTTTGGCGGTTTTTCAGTCGCACCGTGTTCGGTTTTGGGAGATGTATTTTAATCATCCTTTATGCGATTTGGGACAGACCAACAAACGAGAGACGCAACACCCCGAATGGACGGTGAAGTGGATGTCCATCAAACAGCATTTGGATTACAAGTTTATTCTTTGTCTGGAAGGTAAAGATGTGGCTACCAATCTGAAATGGGTGATGTCGTCTAATTCGTTGGCTGTGATGCCGCCTCCGCGCCATGAAACGTGGTTTATGGAAGGGCGGCTTATTCCTGATTACCATTATGTTGCCATTAAACCGGACTATTCCGATTTGGAAGAGCGGCTACGATATTATATAGAACATCCCGCCGAAGCGTTGCAAATTATAGAAAATGCCCACCGTCATGTAGCGCAGTTTCAGAACCGAAAACGGGAAAATTTCTTGGCGGCAATGACTTTGAAAAAATATTTTGAAAAAACAAACCAATTATGAACCAACCCATGCATATTTCAGCAGTCATCATTACAAAAAACGAAGAACGCAATATTGAACGATGTTTAGAATCGTTGCAAAACGTTGTAGATGAAGTCATTGTTGTTGATTCTTTTTCAACGGATGCCACCAAAGAGATTTGTGAAAAATACGATGTAAAATTTTTTCAACAGGAATGGTTGGGGTATGCCGAACAAAAAAATTATGCCAATTCGCTCTCTGCTTATGATGTGATTTTGTCTATCGACGCCGACGAAGCGCTTTCGCCCGAACTTCGGCAATCGTTGCTCGCTTTGAAGTCTGCTGACCCACAAAATTTTGTTTATCAAATGAATCGCCTAACAAATTATTGCGGTCAGTGGATTCATCATTGCGGCTGGTATCCCGATAAAAAAATACGGATTTTCAATCGCAATACAGCAAAATGGAGCGGAACAATCCATGAAACACTCTCTTTTCCGAGCGATATGCAAGTAATTTCCTTGAAAGGCGATTTATATCATTATTCTTTTTACAGTATTGACGAACAGATAGCCCAAACCAACAAATACAGCGCTTTGGCAGCCAAAAGATATTTTGAGCAAAATAAAAAATGTTCTGTCGCCATGATTTTACTCAAAACTACCTGGCAATTTATGCGCGATTATTTTTTCAAAGGCGGCTTTTTAGATGGATTTTACGGACTTGTCATCTGTAGAATAAACGCTTTGACGGTTTTTCTTAAATATGTGAAATTGAGACAATTATACAAAAACAAGAACTGTAATAATTAAAAGTATTTTTAAGATTATGGATTTGAAAAACACAACAGAAATTATCTCACAGACTTATCCAACCGAGTTCTCTTGCCGATTCAGCATCATTATTCCTACGTGGAACAACCTGACAATGTTGAAGTTATGTATAGATAGCATTTTGAAAAACAGCCGTTTCGCACATCAAATAATTTTACACATCAACGAAGGAAACGATGGCACACGTCAATGGGCAGAAGAAAACAAATTAACTCATACTTATTCAGCAACCAATGTGGGTGTTTGCCTTGCCGTGAATAGTGCGGCTGCGTTGGCTACAACCGATTATATTGTCTATTTGAACGACGATATGTATGTGTGTCCCGATTGGGATTATTATTTGTGGCAAGTGGTTGAGAAACAGCCGGATAACAGATTTTTTCTATCGGCAACATCCATCGAACCTCGCGACGCGCATAAAAAAGCAGCCATAGCGCCATATAATTTCGGCACATCTTCCGACACTTTCAAAGAAAAAGAATTATTACAACAATATGCCGATTTTCCAATGGACGACTGGAGCGGCGCTTCCTGGCCCCCCAATTTGGTACATCGAAGTTTGTGGGAAGAGGTAGGCGGATATAGTTTGGAATTTTTTCCCGGATTCTATTCCGACCCCGACTTTTCGATGAAACTCTGGCAGGCAGGCGTAAGACGATTTATTGGAGTGGCAGAAAGCCGCGCATATCACTTTTTGGAAGCATCTACTGTAAAAGTTCGCCAAGAGGCTGTTGCCGCCGGACGGAAATTATTTCTCAAAAAATGGGGTATTACGGCGAGGATATTTTATCGTTATTATTTGAAAATGGGCGAGAAAAATCCGCAACCGCTAAAAACTCCGAAAAGCATTGCCTTTTATTTTGACCGTTTTATTTGTCTTTTTAAATAAATCATAAACCATGTTCAAATTCATCTACACCTACATACAGGAGATTATACGATTTATCTACGTTTTGAGTCTGGGAACGACGTTGGTGGGCTTGTCGCTTTCGACGGCGACCATGAGTACGGGGCAAATAGCGTTGGCTTCGATATGGCTCATAGATATGTCGGTAAACTATCGCAAAATAGCCGAGCGTTTTCGCGCCTTGTGGAAAAATAAGGCGGCAATGGTTTGTATATCAATATTTTTACTCTATCTCATCGGTTTGTTTTGGACGGAAAATTACACTTTCGCCATACGGGATTTGCGCAGTAAATTGCCGTTGCTTTTGTTTCCTTTGACCATTGCCACAACAAAACCGTTGAATCTGAAAGAGTTAAAAGCGATATTCTACATGTTTTTGGGCGGAAGTTTGGTAGGGACATTCATTGTTTTATATGCCTTCTTTTTCAGGGAAATCACCGATATTCGTCAGATTATCTGGTTTATTTCCAACATTAAATTCGGATTGGCGATTTTGATGGCGGCGGTGGTGTCGTTGTGGTGTTTTAAGAACGAAACGACAAAAAAGCGATATTGGTTTTTGGCGCTAATGGTTTGGTTTATAGGGATGTTGATTTTGATGGAATCGATGACGGCGTTGTGTATTTTGGTGGTTCTGGTGTTCTTTTTTGGAATACGTAGCGTTTGGTTGTCGTCTCGTAAAACGGTGAAATGGAGCGTGTTGGCGTTGGTTGCGGCGGCGGGTGGAGCGATGTTTTTTTACCTTCATTCTATTTATATCGATTTTCAGCCAAAAGAATCTAAAAACCTCTCGGAATTGGATAAAACGACGGCGCACGAAGGCGTATATCGGCATGATACGACCTCCAAAGAGTTGGAAAACGGCTATTGGGTGCGAATTTATATTTGCGAGCCGGAACTTCGTGAAAGTTGGAATCAACGCAGTACGATAGATTTTGACAGTACGGATCATCAAAAATATAGTTTGAAAACGACTTTAATACGCTATCTGACCGGAAAAGGATTGAGAAAAGACGCGGAGGGCGTTGCCGCTTTGTCGGATGATGACATTCGGAGTATTGAGCGGGGAGTGGCGAACCATCATCGTGCGAAAAAATCGAATATTGACGGGCGAATCCGCACTACTTTTTGGGAATATTATGCGTGGCGAGAGTTAGATTATGCGACGAATATGTCTGTAATTCAACGTTTTGAGTTTTGGCGCGCTACTTTATATACTATTAAAAACAATTTTTGGTTTGGCGTAGGAACCGGCGATGTGATGGATGCGCAAATAGAGGCGTATAAACATATCGACTCACGGTTGCCCAATCCGGAGGTTAATAAAACGCCGCACAATCACTATTTAATTGTCTTTTCCACCTTTGGAATTTTCGGTTTTGCGTGGTTTTTGTTTATGCTGATTTATCCGGCAATTAAAATGAAACGCTTCCGAATGCCGCTCTATGTCGCTTTTTTCATCGTTATGCTCCTTTCGATGCTGGTAGATAAATTGGCGATAACCTTTTTCGCGGTCTTTAACACAGTGCTGCTCTTTGGAATAATTGACAATGGAGAATTGAGAATTGACAATTGACAATGAATAGTCTAACAGTCTTGTGTCTAAAAGTCTAACTCCTTTTAACTCCTCTAACTCCTGATACTACCCCTCTATCTCCATCATACAACGAAAATGTTTTTTCGGGCATTTTTTATATCCGATTTTGGAGCATGGACGGCAGGGTAAGTTTTTCACTTCCAATATTTTAGAACGTTCCGGATGTTGCGGCATATAGGGCGTCATGCCAAAGGCAGGAACGGTATTTCCCCACAGCGAGACGATATTTTTTTGAAACGCCGCCGCAATGTGCATCATTCCGGTGTCGGAGGTGATGACTTGTTGTGATTGTAGAATGAGCGAAGCCGATTGTCCGATGGTAAACTTTCCGCATGCATTGAAAACGCGGTTTCCGCACGCTTGCGCTATCAATTCGCCTTTTTCGCGGTCGGCGGCGCCGCCGCAGATGACGACAGGACGGTCGAGTTTTCGGCAAATCTCAACGGCTTTTTCCACCGGAATTTGCTTGGTTTGATGCGCCCCGCCCGTTACCAAAACAACATAATCTTCAAAAAAACCTTCCGGCAGATGTGAAACGTTGATTTCGTCGGCTGGAGCGATGAAATAATCCAATCCCTTGCCGTCGTTTTGCACTTGCAACGGACGAACAGATTCAAAATAACGCTCGACAATATGAACATTCGGCAAACGGTTGATTTTGAAATTTACCAACAGCCACTTCTCAAAATTCAACTTCGGAAACGCCGCAGAAGGCTTTTTCAACGCGCTTTTGATGCGTTTGGAACGGATATTTTTATGTAAATCAACGATGAAATCAAAATTTTCGGATTTCAGTTCTTTGATGGTTTTTCCGAGATTGCCGTCGAAAAGATGAATTTTGTCAATATACGGATTGTGTTCGACAACCGCCAAAAACTCTTTTTTTACCAAAAAATGGAGTTCTACATCCGCCATTTGTTGCTTTACACAACGAATAATCGGCGTTGTCAATACAATATCGCCGATAGAACTGAGCCGTATAAAAAGAATCCGTTGCATAAAAATGAGCGTGTACTTAAATGTAATTCACTGATTTACAATAATATAAATATTCTAAAAAGATAAAAATCTTATTTTGCAAATGTATTAAATAATTTTGTACCTTTGCAGCCTGTTTTTACAACAGAAAAATCGGGGTGTGGCGCAGTTGGTTAGCGTGCTTGACTGGGGGTCAAGAGGTCGGGAGTTCAAGTCTCCCCACTCCGACAGGGTGAAAACCAACAACTTATAAGAAAATCAAAGCCTTACAAATGTAGGGCTTTTTCTTTTTGGTGAAGATTATAACAGTTTTTGCCCCTGTTTTTTTTCATAAATATTATCATCATGTTAGTTTTTTGTCTATCTTTGCACTCTTAAAATTTGTTTGATGAAATATTCGGAAGTAGAAAGAAAATTAAAAGACGGTGGTTGTTACTGCATAAGCGAAAGCGGTAAACACCCCGAATGGTTTAGCCCGATTACGGGAAAAAAATTTTCTTTAAGCCATCACAAATCAGAGGAAATTAAAATTGGAACGAAAAAATCAATTAGTAACGACTCGGGAATTAAATTATAAAATATGAGATGTATGAAATTGACAGCATTTATTGAAATAGGAAAAAATTTAGATTTTGACATTTGGATAGACCCTGAGGCAAATGCCCCTTTTGGACTAATCGGGCAGGGAAAAACAATATCGGAGGCAAAACAGGATTTTTGGGACTGTTTGGAAGATATGAAAAAAAGTTATCAAAGGGACGGCGAGGAGTTTCCCGATGTTGAGTTTGAGTTCAAGTATGACGTTCCTTCGTTTCTAAAATATTCTCCTTTTCCGCTTACGTGGTTAGAAAGCAACACAGGGATACACAGAAAACAGTTAAGCATGTACATCACAAGACGGAGAAATCCAAGTGAGAACACATTAAGAAAGATACAGGGCGCAGTAAATTCTTTTGCAAGAGATTACAGTCAAGTCAGTTTTGTGTAATGTGAAGGCAACGGATTACATCTCCGTGAACAACAAGGCGATAAGTTGCTATGCTGCCATTTGGAGATGATAAATGGGTGAGATAACGGTGATTTATCTTTCAATTTCGGAATCTAAGATGTCTTTGATTTCCTTATCGGATATGGTGTTTCTTGCTCCTTTTTCGTAGATAGAAAGCAAATATACATTTCCTTGTTCGGTTTTCAGATAGGTAATCACCCTTGCGCCGCCGCTTTTTCCTTTGCCCTTTGAAGCGATGGCAAGACGGATTTTATAAAGATTGTTGCCGAGTGGAACGCCTTTTTCCGGATTTTCTTCCAACTCTTCTACAAGCGCCTGATATTCACTTTTGAGCGAGATATATTTTTTAGCAAGATGTTTCATTTCGCGGTCGAAACGAGGGACTGTTATAATGGAATAAGTCATATTTCAAAGTTCATTTAACAGTTCTCTTGCAGGGCGACCTTTTAATTTTCCCGCTTTAATCAGTTTTAGATCTTCGGCGGCATCTTTGAGTTTAGCGATAATTTCCTCGCGTGAATCGCCGTCGGGTTCTTCTTGTGCTACCTTTACGAAATCGAAATTTTTTAACAATTCCATAAAGAAATCATATTTGCGTGCGGCAACGTTTAGCACTACTTGCTGTTGCCTGTATTTAGGTCTATTTAATGTTTGCGTACTCATTTTTGATAATTAAATTTGATGGTGCAAAGGTATAAAAAAACATCTATTCTACAACAACTTCCCTGTCAGCAGCAGTGCGGCAACGGTGAAGTAGATGACCAATCCGGTAACATCAACCAACGTGGCAACGAATGGCGCAGAGGCAGCGGCAGGGTCGAAACCTATTTTTTTCAAAAATATGGGTATCATAGAACCCGAAAGCGTTCCCCATAACACAACGAGAATCAACGAAAAAGCCACACTCAGCGAGACCCACACCCAATATTCTCCGTAATTGAAAAGTCCTGTACGTTGCCAGACGTAAATACGGGCAAACCCGATAATTCCCAAAATTACTCCTAGAATAAGTCCCGAAAAAACCTCTTTTCGCATCACATACCACCAATTTCTTACCGTTAATTCTCCCAACGCCAGCGACCGAATGATAAGACTAGCTGCCTGAGATCCGGAATTGCCTCCACTCGAAATGATTAATGGAATAAATAAAGCCAGCACAACCGCATTGGATATTTCATCTTCAAAATAGCCCATCGCCGAGGCGGTAAACATCTCGCCCACAAAGAGCAGTATCAGCCATACAGAGCGTTTTTTAATCATTTCAAACAATCCGGTTTTGGTATAAGACATATCCAATCCTTCCGTACCCCCGAACTTTAAGAAGTCTTCGGTGCTTTCTTCTTCTGCGATGTCCATCATGTCGTCGAAGGTAACGATGCCCAGCAGCGTCCCGTCGGTACTGACGACGGGCAACGCCACACGGTCGTTGTCTTGAAACACCTTGACGGCGACTTCCTGGTCGTCGTAGGCGTTGAGCGCTACAAAACGGTTGTCGGTTATTTCCGAAATTTTTTGTTCGGGCGACGCCAAAATAATCTCTTTGATACGAATGTCGTCAATCAGTTTCCGTTCATCATCAACGATATAGATGACGTTCAACGTTTCGGAATCGTGACCAAAACGGCGGATATGTTCCAATACCTCCTGAATGGTGAAATAGGGTTTCACCGCCACATATTCGGGAGTCATCAAACGTCCGATACTGTCTTCGGGGTAGCCCAGTAGCCGGATAGCGATTTCACGTTCTTCCGCCGAGAGTAGATGAATAAGCCGTTGGCTCACTTCGTCGGGAAGTTCTTCAAAGAAAGCGGTACGGTCGTCGGGGTCTAAATCGTTGAGCAGGTCGGTAACTTTATTAACGTTGGCGGCTAAACCTTCGATAATATCTTCCTGTTCGTCATGTTCAAGGTGCTTAAACGCCTCTTTTGCCATCTCATGCGGCAACAGCCGGAAGAGAATAATTCCGTCGGATTTTGACAAATCTTCGATAATCTCGGCTATTTCAAACGGCTCAAGATTATTTAACTCTTGTTTGATTATTTTCCAACTTTTCTCGTCTATGAGGTGTTGGAAGCGGATTTTGATTTCTTCTATCATAACAATCTCCTTACAATTTTTACTCTGTAAGGAGCGTGCAAAGTCCCTTACAGAGAAGTTAATACTTCTTGTTTTACGCTACAACTCGGATAAGGTCCTTCGTCCATTATGAATAATAATTTTAAAATTTCGGGTGCAAAGATACAACTTTTAGTTGAAAGTTGAGAGTTGAAAATTATTTTTCGGTGATGTAATAAATTTGTTACCTTTGCAGCATGGAAATTAGTGATAAAAATATTCGGGAAGTATTGAAGTCGGAAGTGTTTGATTTGTATTGGAAAAGCCTTGATGAACGTACAAAAAACAAATATGACTATGCTATACAGATAATTAAGACTATCAAAATTGTAAGCGAAAAATTTATCAAAAAAATTCAAAATACCGAATTTTATGAAGTACGGGTGTCGGTTGGTTCAAACGAATACCGCACAATGCTAATCACAGCCGACAATCCAAATTTTATGGAAGCGACAAGAGTAGTATTATTAAATTCTTTTTTAAAAAAGGACAATAAGCAGTATAAAAGAGAGATAGAAAAAGCAAAATTTATTATAAAAACATTGGAGGAATAGAATGATGAACATTAGTAAAGAAAAATTGTCGAAATTAAAAAGGGCAGATGAGCATTTTGATGAACGTTACGGCACACCCGGAACGATAGAACGGAACGAATTTGAAGCCAAAGCGAAAGCATGGTATTATTCCGATATATTTCGCGATACCAGAAAAAAGAAAAGAATTACCCAAAGAGAACTCGCCGAAAGAATTGGCAAAAAAAGAGAATATGTTACACTGTTGGAACAAGGTAAAACCGATATGCAACTATCGACTTTTTTGCGTATATCAGAGGCTTTAGGATTGAGTTTCACACTTTTGTAAATTTTTTCGGAATGATAAATGAAGTTTTGAGACAAAAATAAATACACTGAAAAACACTTATACAATGAACGAAGAAAAAATAGAAAAACTCGCTACGGAAGAGAAGCCGTTGAACTTTTTACAACAAATTATTAAGGAAGATTTGGAAAAGGGGCGTCATGCCGCCATCTTGACACGTTTTCCGCCCGAACCTAACGGATATTTGCATATTGGTCATGCCAAAGCCATCTGTTTGAACTTCGGATTGGCGCAACAGTTCGGAGGAAAAACCAATCTGCGTTTCGACGACACCAATCCGGTGAAAGAAGATACGGAATATGTCGATTCCATTAAAAACGATGTGCAATGGCTTGGTTTTCAATGGGCTAATGAGCAATACGCCTCCGACTATTTTGAGCAGTTGTACGAATGGGCGGTTGTTTTGATAAAAAAAGGTTTGGCATACGTTGACGACCAGACACAGGAAGAAATTCGTCAAAATCGCGGAACGGTTACACAACCCGGCACCGACAGCCCTTACCGCAATCGCAGCGCAGAAGAAAATCTGAGCCTTTTTCAACAGATGAGAGCAGGCGAATTTGAAGACGGCGCGAAAGTATTACGGGCAAAAATCGACATGACACATCCAAATATGTTGCTACGCGACCCGATTATGTACCGCATTATTCACACACATCATCATCGCACGGGCGACAAATGGTGTCTCTATCCGATGTATGACTATGCCCACGGACAGTCCGACTCGTTGGAACAGATTACCCACTCTATCTGCACGTTGGAGTTTGATATTCACCGTCCGTTATACGAATGGTTTATAGAAAAGTTGGAGATTTTTCCTTCGCATCAGTATGAATTTGCGCGGTTGAATTTGACTTATACGATGATGAGCAAGCGCAAACTGCTCGAATTGGTGAAAGAAGGTTTTGTTTCGGGCTGGGACGACCCGCGAATGCCGACAATCTGCGGGCTGCGGCGACGCGGCTATACGCCTCAATCTATCCGCACCTTTTGCGAGCGCGTTGGCGTTGCCAAACGTGATAACACCATAGACATCAGTCTGTTAGAATATTGTATTCGAGAAGATTTGAATGTAAATGCTTCGCGTGTTTTTGCTGTACTTGACCCGTTGAAAGTTATCATCACCAACTATCCGGAAGGAAAAATGGAAGAGATAGAAACGGAAAATAATCCCGAAAACGAGGCTGCGGGCAGACGGAAAATCCCATTTTGTCGCGAATTGTTTATCGAAAGAAGTGATTTTGAAATTGACCCGCCAAAGAACTATTTCCGGCTGGCGCCCGAAAAAGAGGTGCGGCTAAAAGGCGCCTATATCATCAAATGCGACAATTATGCCACCGACAGCGCCGGCAACGTTACCGAAGTTTATTGTACCTATTATCCCGAAACAAAAAGCGGAATGCCCGACGCCAACCGAAAGGTGAAAGGCACATTACATTGGGTTTCCAACCATAATCCGTTGGATATTGAGGTGCGTCTTTACGACCGTCTCTTTATGGATGAAGACCCCGCCGCCGCCGAAAATTACAAAGAGGCGTTAAACCCCGCCTCGCTGACAGTATTAACAAACTGCAAGGCTGAACCCTCTCTCGCTCAGGCAAAAGCGGGCGATACGTTCCAATTTCAACGTTTGGGATATTTCTGCATCGACCCCGATAGTACGCCGGAAAAACTTGTTTTCAACAGAACGGTTTCACTGAAAGATACTTGGGCGAAGAAAGCGGGTGGTTAAAAAATAGTATAATCATTTACAACCAAATGCAAAAAAGTGTATCTTTGCAGCGATTTTAAGTGCAAAAAAGTGTTGTATAACAAATAAATGAACTGCAATAAAATGTATAGAGACGGAATTAAACAGTTGATAGAGTGGAAATTAGATAAATCAAAAAAACCGCTCATTATTTTAGGGGCAAGACAAGTTGGTAAAACCTATTTGATTCAAGAGTTCGGCAAGGCGGAATATAAGCAAATGGTGTATATCAATTTTGAGCGCGCAGACGAAATGCAAGGCATATTTCGGCACGACCTCGACCCAAAACGGCTGATTACCGCATTTGAATTTTACTCCGGAGTAAAAATCACGCCCGAAGATACATTGATTGTTTTAGATGAAATTCAAGCCGCACCACGGGGAATTACTTCGCTGAAATATTTTTGCGAAGAAGCAAGAGAATACCAAATTATTGCCGCCGGTTCGCTTTTGGGTACTAATATTCACCCCGACGAGTCGTTTCCTGTCGGCAAAGTGGATATGCTCACGCTTTACCCCATGTCGTTTTACGAATTTTTGCTTGCAATGGGCGAAGAAAACGGTTTGGCGCGAATTTTAAGAGAGAAACATTTTGAAATGATGTCGGTTTTTGCCGAAAAATTCAAAGAATATTTGAAATACTATTTTTATGTAGGCGGGATGCCCGAAGCTGTTGCCGCTTTTGCCGAAAGTCGCGATTGGAAAAAGAC
>Ga0082212_10006171_pt1 | contig 16166 bp, 13 predicted proteins | sample TergutNt197P3_FD_71548 | JGI IMG/M metagenome (GOLD analysis project Ga0082212, IMG submission 71548) | Neocapritermes taracua P3 segment gut microbial communities from Petit-Saut dam, French Guiana - Nt197 P3 | ecosystem: Host-associated > Arthropoda: Insects > Digestive system > Gut ... | reverse complement strand
CTGCTTATGTTTTTTTGGGGGGGAGGTTTTTTTTGCTTATTTTTTTTTTTTTTGTGGGCGGAGGGGGGGGGGGGGGGGGGAGTTGTAAATCCCTAAACTGTAAAGACTTGCGACGCAAAAATGCTTTCACGCTTGTCGAACTTCTTGTCGTGATTGCGATTATCGGAATGTTGATCGCCCTTCTATTGCCCGCCGTTCAGGCAGCCCGTGAAGCCGCACGGCGAATGCAGTGCTCCAACCACATGAAACAACTCGGGCTTGCCGTGCATACGTTTCATGATGCTCAAAACGGGATTCCCCCGTTTGCTCTCGGCTTTATACGGCATTCCACGTATACATTTTTGTATCCGTATATGGAACAGCAATCACTATGGGATTACTTAAGCAATCGCGGTCCTGGAATCATGCATGATACATACATTCATTGGTGGCTCAATGAGGTCAGTACCGAAATGCGCACAGCATTTTCATCTGTTCCCATAATGCGCTGTCCTTCAAGGCGCGGAGGGGGAGCACTCCAGTCGCCCCTCTTTGATACAGGGGGTACGTTAAGTTCTTTTGCTTTCCCCTACTACGATTGCCCGACAGCACATGGACCCCAGGGAGATTATGCTGTGGTTTGCTTGTCCTTGTATGAAGGAGAGACTGTTCCCGGTACGGGACAACCTGGTGCTTGGTTTTGGGGTGGAAGGGCTGAAACTCGTGATGGCAGTGTTGAGGAAGCCGCTTGGGTCTCCCCACAAGTCGGACCTTTCCGTGCAGCAATCATTGACCGGAGCGGTACTGGTGATCAGTGGTATTTGACGTGGAACAATTGGAAATGCCGGGATACGTTGTCGCGACTCGCCGATGGAACGAGCAACCAGTTCCTTATAGGGGAAAAACACATTCCCCAAGGAAAACTTGGGTTGTGTGATGTCAGGTACAATGGGAACAATGATACCGATACACTCACTGGAGATTGTTCCTATATCACCAACGGAACTTGGGGGAGTAATAGTTTTGCACGCAGTGTCGATGGGTGGTCAAACCATGAGCAAACAATTTCCAAACCGAAAGATTACAGTACAGGCTTTGAATCGCCTACGCACTTTTATTCGTTTGGGAGTTACCATCCCGGCACTTGCCAGTTCGCCCTTGGTGATGGCTCTGTTCGAGGCGTTTCCGTAACAACCCCACACAGCATTTTGCGGGGGTTTAGTCACGTTAACGACGGACTCGCCGTAACGCTCCCGTAAATTGAATGAAATCCGGGAACGTAGCGCAGCGAAGTGACCGGATTTGCCCGGCACTTGATCCGGTCACTCCGCTTCGTTGCGCTCCCGGCTTCCATGCGTGGGTCAAATTTTTATGAGCAGGTCAATAACCATTAGAAACTATAGAAACATGAACAAGAACAAGAAAATTTGGGGATGGGTTGTTATTGCGGTCATTATCTGTGCCGCCGGTTGTTCAGACAAGGTCAAAGTGTCGGGGAAAGTTACGTTTCCCGACGGAAGCCCCCTGACTGTGGGAAAAGTTACCTTTGAAACGGAGTCTTTTACCGCTTCAGGGGCATTGAAGGAGGATGGGACCTACACACTTGGTACTCTTTCCGAAAATGACGGCATTCCTCTGGGGTCCTATAAAGTTTACGTTGCCGGGGCAATGGTTCAGGGAGGAAATCGAAGTTTTAGTATTGCAACGCCTGACGGAAGTACTACAAGGGAGATGTCTATGTTTGTGCCGGCGGTTGCGCCAAGATTTACCAAGGCGGAAACGTCGGGGATCACATGCGAGGTTACAAAGTCAAGGACTTTCGACTTTGAGGTCGAGCCGCCGCAGTAAGGTTTTTGTGAGTTTTGTTACAAATTCTCACTTACCGGCGGACCGGCGGACTTGCGTCCGCCGCTCTTTTTTTGACTCCTTGAATTTTGTCTCCTCTGCCTCGAACCAAGCAGAGGGACACTTGATTTCTTTTCTACAAACAATATCATGAACCGTACTATGAAATGCACAACCCTTTCCTTAACGTGTTTATTTTTCTTGGCAACGTTTACGCTTGCCCAAGACCTCGATTGGCACAAGGTTTCTGTCGAAGACCTGCTCGGCAATCGTGGGGAGATCGCAAAGACGATCCAGTCCACGCAGGACGAAAAAATTCTGCTGCAAATCTGGCAACGTACCGAAACAGACGAAGGAGTCCTGTACCTCAAAATGCTTGCCGCCAAACGACTTGCACTCTACGGCACCAAAGCGGCAGTGCCCGTTCTCGCCCCCCGGCTCGATAACGACAAAGACGGCTTCTATGCCCGATACGCTCTCGAAACGATTCCCGGCACCGAAGTGGACGTTGCCCTCGGCGAAGCCCTGAAAACCGTCAAAAGACCCGCCGCGATTGCCGGTATTTTGACGACGCTCGGCGTGCGCGGCAATCCCGTTTCGGCGGAAGTTGCGAAATCTTTTTTAACCCATGAGAATACCGACGTGCGTCGTGCCGCCGGGTATGCGTTTGCGCTAACAGCAGGAGATAGTGGCGTTGCTTTTTTCACGAATAAAGACCTCAATCCGCTCTTTGTCGATTCCGGTTTTCTCTTTGCCGAACAGTTTATATTAAAAGGAAACAGTGTCTCTGCCACAAAAGTCTATGATGCACTTTATGCCGCGGCTAACGCAAAAGAGTATCAAAAGATGGCGGCAATCTATCACGGTGCGATGGCACGCGGTGAGGGGGGAGCAGTGTGGTTATTCAAGCAGATCGCTCCTGATTCACCCCGTCGATTGTTTGAGGTAGGACTCAAAGCCGGTCGAGAACTTCCCGCTGGTGAGCAGGCAATCGTTGTGAATACATTGGTTGAACAACTTGGTGTCCACCAAGCCGACCCGTTGCGGACAGCCAAATTGGTGCGTTCTCTCGGCGACCGCGCGAATAAGGAAGCGAGAATTGTTATTATTCGTGCCGTGATTGTGAGACTCGCCGGACCAGGGAACCACCCAGCCGTCCGTGTAGCGGCAATTGATGCTCTCTGCAATGTCGGTGACTCATCGGTGTTGCCGGTGTTGATCGAGGCGGCAAACCAAACGGAGGAAAAATCAGTGGCGGAGGCTGCCGTTAATACGCTCAACAACTTGCCCGGCAAGGAAGTCGATGCGGCAATCAGCAAACTGCTCGAATCGGGAACGCCTGCCGTGAAAGTAACCGCCATCGGTCTCATTGCGGAGCGTCGGATTTTCTCGGCGGCACCAATGCTCGTGAAGTTGTTGCAAGATTCCGATGCCGAAGTAAGTGGGGCGGCTGTGTCAGCACTGGGACAAATATCGGGTATCGAAGACCTGCCCGTGTTGCTGGGACTGTTGAAACAGGCGAAGTCGGCGGCGGAAACCGAAAAACTGCTCAACGTGTTGAAATCGGCGTGCACCCGATTCTCGCAGGGTGCCGCTGCGACGGAAGTTGCCAAAGCGTTGGACGGAAGTTCGACAGAAGTAAAGACGCAACTGCTCGACCTGCTCAAAGAGATTGCCGGTGCGAAATCGCTGGAAATCGTGAACGGTTATGCTTGGGGCGACGATGCAGGCATGCGAAATGTGGCGACACGGATTTTGGGCGAATGGCGTTCGCCGCAAGATTTGGAGCCTCTTACCGCCGCCTGCCTGAAATTGGCAAAGGAGTCGGAAGAGTACCATTCCCGCGGCATTCGGGGATACATTCGACTTGCCCGGCAGTTCACTTTCCCGGAAGACCAGCGGATCGCTATGCTCAAAACGGCGTTTGATATGGCAAAACGTTCGGAAGACAAAGCCCTGATCTTTGATATTTTCCCCCGTTATCCCTCGGTCAAAATGGTGGAAGCGGCAGCACCCTACTTGGCGGACGAAACATTCCGTGAGCGTGCGTGTGGTGCGGCGGTCGCTACGGCTGCCCGGTTGCAAGGTCGTCAACCGCAAGCGGTGAGAGTTTTGGACGAAGTGCTCAAACAGACGAAAAATGCCGACACGAAATCGCAAGCCGAGTCTGTCCGCAATAGGTTGGCTGGGATTGATGAAGGCATTGAAATTGTCAGGGCGACTTACGGAGTCGGCGACAAAATGGCGGATGTTACCGACAAGGTTCGCGGACTTTCCGACGGGAGTTCAGTTTTCGAAATCGGCAGTTACAACAGTGCTTTTGGCGACGTGGCTCCGAATGTCGTGAAGACCCTGAAAATCATGTATAAGATCAAGGGTGGTCCAGAAAAAACGGCTGAATTTCCAGAAAACGCCCCGGTTGTGTTGCCGAAATGACAGGGCAAAACTCCGATGATTGCCGAGGCGATGAAAAAGGTGCTCAAGGCTTTCGCTCAAAAGTAATATACCGTCATTCCCGCGAAAGCGGGAATCCAGAGAGTTGATATGAAAGTCCTCTGTCTGGATTCCTGCCTGCGCAGGAATGACGTAAGCGACATGACATTTTCGAGCGAAATGGAAAAGGTGGAAGCCCAAAGCCTTATGGCTCCGTTCTCGGTTGCAAAAAATAGCAGACCGCCGACATCAACAGCGAATAGAAGAGAAACGCCCCCGCTGAGAGATGATACACAAAAAACATCTCGATCCAATTCCAAGTGTCCGTTGGTGGGGTTGCATTCACCCAATCCATGAAACTACCCAACAGATATGGCATGACGATACTCATGAGCGGTGCAAATTCGAGATAACCGAACGCCAACCAACCGCCGAAGAGAAAAAGCCGGGAAAAACCGAGCATCCGCTTTTTGGGGTTGTGCGAACACCAAAGAACCGTCAGCACAACAAGAGCAATTTTCAGCAAGATCGGTATGATCATGTCTATTTGTACCGAATACGAAGACATGCGTGGAAACATGATTTCCCGAACAAATCCGCTACCGGGAATGATGAGGATCAACATCAAGGGAATCATTCCCATAAGGAGAATCAGATCGGCAAGCATTTGCCGTTGCCTTGCCGGTTGGAGTTCCTCTTCGCTCCACTGTGCAAGTGGTATGTTCGGTGGTGTTTGTTCCAAATCGGCTTCATCTCTCGAAATGCCGATGGCTTTCGCGATGACCCATAAAAAACCGGCTTGAACGCCCAATACAAGGATGATCTGTAGAATCAAAGAGGCGATGAACCAAATGAGTTGGTGTTGATTTGGATTCGAATCCATACCGGTTGCGCGAATGGTTTGCCAATAAGCCCAGACCAGTAGCCCGATGTAATGGGTCAGGAAGACGGCAATCAATCCGAAGGCAATGTTGCGTTTGGTGTGGAGACCGGATGCGGTCTGTGTAGGGTTTCTGTAAGTGTTGAGGAGGTTGCGGACGAAATTGATTTCCCTTTCTAATGTTTTTGCAAGTAGTGAGGGTTCTCCGGGGACTGCGCTGCGCTCCGTCCCCGTCTCTTTTTGAGTCTCGATTTTATCTTCGTACAAAATCCATCGCCAGCGCAGAACGATGTACGTAATAAAAATGGAGAAAACGAGAAACTCTGGTAAATGAACGAGCAGGCACAACCGTACCGAATAGTGGAGACTCTCTAAAAATTTGATCAACTCGGACCACCAGCCTTGATAGAGCGATTGTGTTCCCCAATAATAGAACCTCCAGAACCACGTTCGTACAAACCACATGAACAGAAGCAAAACGTTCAGATCGAGTGCCGCTCCGATTAGAAATCGGCGGGTACGCAACGTCGGCGAATTTTTGACGGCATACCAAAAAGCGTAAAAACAGATGACCGCAAGCAAAAGAGTTGGTGTTACCGACAGCAATACAACAGCGACCATAGACACTACCAAACCGATGATTCCCGTGTAACTCATTGTTGTGGCTCCTCCTAAAAGACCGATGGATTTAGTGGTCGCCTGGCAGCCGACCGTTGCTGAAAGGGGAATTGCCGACAGAACCGCCAGTGTGAATGCCGTATCCGGTCGCGTTGCCGATAAGGTTTTTTCGACAATCCGCTCGACCTCCGACTTCAACAGTTTGCGACCGCGAGACAACCGCTGCCGAACCGCTTCTTCGGTCAATTCGAGAGCGTCGGCAATGTCCGAAATCTTCGTGCCGTGCCGATAGAACATCAACATCGGTTCCCGGTAGGTTTCCGGGATTTCGGCAAGCGATTGCCAAACCAGTTGGGCATCCGTTTCATTCGGCAGTGCCATTTCGGTTGCCGGTTTTTCAGCAATGTCAACGAGTTCCGTCGATTGGGCAAGCGGATTGCGTTCCTGCCGCCGCAACCAATTTTTCGAGCAGTTTCGGGCAATACCACAGAGCCAAGCGGGAAATTTTGCCGGTTCGCTCAATTCCGTCAGCCGATTCCACGCAATCAGGAATGTTTCCTGGGCGATGTCTTCGCTCTGTTGGAAATCGCCGACGATGTTCAGCGTCGTTGCACTGACGAGACCTTGGTAGTGTCCGACGAGTGCGGCAAACGCTTCCCGGCTTCCCAATCGGGCGGCGGCGACCTGTTCGTAAAGCGATTGCGGTGTCATAAGATTCCCCTATTCTACAATAGAGTGGTCGGTTTTGGGAAAATGTGACAGGAAAATCGTTTTGTATTTCGGCTATGGCGTATTCTCAAATTCTCAAAATCAATTTTCTCGGGATTGCGTTGTTTCCACGAACGCCGTACAATAGTGCGTCACGACGCAAAAGGAAAAGTATCCCCATGTCAGCCCCACAAGTTTTTCATACGACCGTACCGAGCGATGGTATGATCACGTTGCCGCCGGAGTTTTGCGGCAATCAAGTCGATGTGATTGTACACAACGAATCCGACGCATTGCAACTGGGTTGCGATAGTAATAACTGGCGAAAAAAAACACTCGACGAAATCGTCGCCGAACAAGGCGGACCGAGGATTTGTACAAATCCAACCAGTCTTTGGGAAGGCTTTCCAAAACTTTGGGACACTGAGGCAGAATTGGAGGAGTTTTTGGAACGCCGAAAATATTAACGGAGAGACACTATGTTGTTGCTCGACACAAATATCGTTTCCTATTTTATTTACAATGCCAATTGGAAAGACAAATATGTTCCGATTCTTCGGGACAGCATGCTTTTTATCTCCTTTATGACATTGGCAGAGATGTTGGAAAGTGCATACCATCGAAGGTTGAGCGAACGAAACTTTCGCCTGTTCAAGGAACGAATGAGTGCCGAGTATCTTGTCATTCCCTGGAGCGACGAAATTTGTGATCACTTTGCTCGGATTCGGTTCGAACGGCGCAACCGACCGATTTCTGTGTCCGATGCCTTGATCGCCGCAACGGCACTGGCTTATAAGTTGCCGCTCGTCACGCACAACGCAAAGGATTTCACAGAAATCGACAAACTCCGATTGATTACATGTCACGAAGAATAGTTTGTTGAACGCTCAGAGGGCATTTCGGCTATTCCAACAAAAACGCATCGACATCATTGGCGGCGATCACGCCATAGTTGACTGCTCCGAGCCAGCCCGACATGATAATGCCGACACTGCCCGAATGAAAAAGTCCCCGTATCTGTTGCGGCAAGCCGCGGCTCACTGCCAAGCCCTCATACTTCGTACCGAAACTTGATCCGCCCCAATGCTTCGTGTAACGTTCAAACGTTTGGGGCGTTGCCGCTTCCGTCCAATCCAAATGCTGACGAACTTCCGGGACATATTTTTCCAAATGGTCAAGCGTTTGCTCCACCAGCACCGACTTGCGTCGGGTGTATTCCTCCGCATCAAGGTTGCTCCAATCGTCATAGTGGGCATTGGTACTTGAAACGACGTAACAACGATCCGTTCCCGGTCGGGTCTTGGGATAGTAAAACGAAAACGTCCGACTCGTGATGTCTTTATTCAAAAGTTTTTCCGAACTGAATTCCGAAGCGGTCGAAGTGAATAGTAAATCGCCGCATCGGTTTTCGTCAATGAGAAAACCCGGCTTCAAAGCGATATAGACCTGCGTACTCGAATTATTGAGGCGAACCTTTTCCGCTTCTTTGATGAAGTCGGCAGTGAAATGTTCTCTGCCCACCATATCGAAAATCGTCCCTTTCAAGTTGGCGTTCGACAGTACCGATTTGCACCGGAAGGTTTTTTCGCCGTCTTTGGCTTGTATGACGACACCGCTCACCGAATTGTTGTCGATGATAATTTTTTTGACCGATGCACTCTTGGCAACGTCGATGCCGTTTTTTTGGAGTTCCGCCGTCATCATGTCGATCAGCACGTCGGTGCCGCCCTGAAATGTATAAACTCCTTTGGACATGAAATTAGAAAACACGATGCCGTAGGTCAGAGCGGGATCGTCGAGCGTGGAACCGTTGGCGTAGGTAATCGGCTCCATCAAAAGGCGAACGACATCCATTCTACCGGAAAAGAATTCCTCGAAAAGTTGCCGGGCAGTTAGATTCGTATTGTCGTAGTGGGACATACTCCGTGCCTTATCGAAGAAACCGGTAACGTTTTCCGGCGGTATCTGAAATTTTTCGATGAGCAATCGGGTAAAATCTTCTCGGTCGAACGTCGTTTCGATTTGGAACTGTGGATTATCGAACCGGATTTTCGGTAGTTGCACAATTCGGTCGGCAATATCGGTATTCCAATATCGCCTGCAACTTTTGATCATACCGACGGGAAAGCCATGCAGGGACACGTCGAAGATGATTCCGCCGGAGCGTTTGAAGGTGGTTGCCAATCCGCCGAGTTGGAAGTGTTGTTCGAGGAGCAACACGTTGTGTCCGGCGCGTCCCAAAATGTTAGCGGCGGTCATTCCCGCAAGCCCGGAGCCGATGACGACGAGGTCGTAACTTTCTTTGAGCGTTTGCATTACAGGAATTATCCCCGATTCTGCGATGATGTCAATGATTTGATTGCGGCTCTGTTTCTGTTCACTGCACTGCCAGCGGAGTAATCAACAGGACCATCGCACGAGGTTGCCGACAAATCCATCGGAACAATCAAAATCACCTATTCTACCCACACCACCCAAATGCGCAAGAAGATTTTTATGCACCCGACTGTCCCGCTATCGACAAATTGGGTGAATTCGGTACAATGCCGACAGTAGCCCAAAGAATCATAACGATTTACGTAGGAAGGAACAAATCGAAGGCGGCATGGGAACATTAACCAAAAACTTTGTGTCCATTTTTTTCTTGTTTGCCAACGTGCTTTTCGCCGCCGATTGGACGATGTTTCACGGACATGACGGCGAAAACCGGTCACCGGACACCGGCTTGCTCACTTCTTGGGCAGAAGAGGGACCGAAATTGTTATGGAAGATCACTAACATCGGTGAAGGTTTATCCGGCTATTCGTCTGTTACGATTCAAAATGACCGCCTCTTCACGTCCGGGAGTCAGGATGGACGGTCGCTTGTCTATTGTTTCGATCTCAACGGTCAACCACTTTGGAAATATGATAATGGTCCCGTATGGACAAAGAGTTTTCCCGGCACACGAAGTACGCCGACTGCCGACGGCGAGTTCGTGTATGACTTTTCTTCAATGGGTGAACTCGTCTGCCTTACTGCCGACAAAGGGGAAAAAGTCTGGAGCCGGAATATGCTGACTGATTTTGAGGGAGAAAACATCGTTTGGGGACTTTCCGAGTCGGTTCGCATTGACGGAGGCCGGCTCTACTGTGCTCCCGGCGGCAAAAAAGGAAGTTTCGTCGCCTTGAATAAGCAGACGGGGGAAACGATTTGGACGACCCCTTCATTGGGCGAAAATACCGCTTATGGCTGTCCCATCATCATCGAACAAGACGGCTTGAGAATGATTGTTTCAACGTATGCCAAAGGAATGTTTGGGGTCAATGCTGCAAATGGTGAACTGCTTTTCACTTTCCGGCATACACAAAACTCTGATGCGAACTGTACCCGACCGATTTATCGGGATGGTTACCTTTACCTCGTGAATGTGATACGGGATGGCGGGACAGGAGGAGTCATGTTAAAAGTGACCGTTACCGATGGAAAGGTTTTATTGGACGAGGTCTGGCGGGATGTCAAACTCGATAACCTCCACGACAGCATGATCCTGCTCGATGGTTATTTGTATGGAATTTCCTGTGAATACAGGAAAGGGGTGTTCATGTGCATTGACTGGAAAACGGGCGAGGCATACTATGAAAGCAAGAATATTGGGGGCGGATCATCCTTAACCTGGGCAGAAGGGTTCATTTATCTACTCAGCGACAAAGGGGACGTCATGTTGATTCGTCCCAATCCAGTGAAATACGATGTCATTAGCCAATTCAGTTTACCGGAGGATGGCGAAGGACCGACTTGGGCGCATCCGGTCGTCATCGGCAAGCGGTTGTACTTGCGGCATGGAACGTTTTTGTATTGTTACGATGTTGCCCGGTAATCGGCAGGCAACACGGGTACCAATCATCTGGTTGCGGCCAGTCCTCTAATACGTTTTCTCAATATCGCAAGCACGCCGGACGCAAGCCCCCCGAAATTTCAATCCGTCGACAAAAATGACCATTTTCGTGTCGTTTTTGGTCTATCCCTAGATCGGATCAGACACCCGCTTTCGGCAACAAAGTAAAGAAAATGCGCCAAAAAGAACTCAGAAAGGGAAGAAGGAAAAAACCTGTAGCCGACTGCGGGATCATACATAACGGCGGTTGACGCCCCTTAAAAAATGGCTACAATTCAGTTACTGATGGAACAACGGTGACGGCAACAAGATGAGTAGCGATTCAATTTTCAAGACGAGTTGGAATGATGCGTCCGAAATAGATATTTCCTATACGCGCCTGAGTGTGTCCGCGTTGCTCTCCGTTTTTTTTGGATTGGGAACGTTCCTCGTCTATTTTACCCCCTGGTTTTTCTTCCTCGGGGCGATTGCTATTCTGTTGAGCCTCCTTTCCCTTGGGGCAATCCGTAATGCCGATGGCGGGTTGACCGGAACGTCACTCGCCTATATTGGATTGTGTAGTGCAGCCACTGCACTGGTTTCTATTGCCGTCTTTTGGGCTGCCTATCATCATGGAATTCGTCAGGAAGCAGATCAGTTTTTCCGACTCTGGTTTGCCGCTGTCCAACAGGGGAATATTCCGCAGGCGAAAGAATACCAATCCATTTATGCGCAACGTTCAAAAGCCGAGAATGCCGAACAATGGTGGAAAACACAGTACGACAATAAATACGCCCATCGTGCCATTCACCACTACGTCGAGGATAAACTTATTCGGACTTTGATGGCTCTGGGCGATACAGCGAAGATTTCTTACTATAAAACGGTTTATGTCCATTCCGAGCGAGAAAAGGATGCCATTGTTTTGATTTACGCAGTAACATTTCCGGCGGAATCGGGGAACACGGAAACATTTTTTGTTCGTATTGGCGGTAAACGCATTTTTCCGTCCGAATCACAAGGGTTCACGGCAGCAGGATGGCATCTCGAAGGTACGCCAGTCTTCTATTTTCCCGAAGAATTCAAGTGAAATGTCGACGGTCTTTGCCCGAATTTTCCTAAAATGTGGAATTTTTTACTTTTTTTCCCTTTTCATTTGACTTTCGCATTTTATCGGGCATATTTCGATACGGTTCATTGCTTTCTGATTGCCATTGGGAAATTTTATGCCGCGAGTCTGCCCCCGGACTTTTTTTTTCGTCTCCTTGTTGTTCGTTCTGCTACAAACACAATTTGTAGCGGCGGTGCCGGGTGAAGATCGGGATATATGGCGCATCGATCTTCATGCCGTTGCCCTACTAACAGCAGAGAAGCAGCACTTATCCATCATTGACTTCTACCGTTGGGAGAACAACCGGTGGCAGCATTCGGATGCAGAAACGTTTTTCGATACACAACGGGCAGAAATTCCTTTGATTTTTTTCGCACCAGGTTACACTTCGACCACAGCGCAGACTACGAGAGTAGGACTCGGTGTCGTGCAAACCTTTGATCCGAATAAACCGTGCCGAGTTGTTTTCTTGGATTGGTACTCCGAAAGGGCGGTACACATGATTCGCCGGGATGTTCGAGGAAAACTCCCTATTATTAACAACACTGCCGAATATCTGGCTCTATTTTTACAGGAAGTGAAAGCGCAGAGCAAGGTTTGTCTCATTGGATTCAGTTTCGGCGGCAGAATCGTATGTCATGCGGTCGAAACATTGAGAAAGAGCGGGCAGAGACCCGAGGGGTTACGTTTGCATCTCATTTTATCGGCAGCCGCAACCGATAGAGACTGGTTTGCAGCCGGACAACAACTAAGCAAGGTCCCTGAAATTGTCGATAAAATTTTGGTAACCTATAACCCTGACGACTGGGCATTGCGGTTTTATCCTTATATGTACAATTGTAAGCACAGGGCACAGGCTCTGGGACTGGAAGGACTCCCGATGCACAATATCGCAACGGAATACCGGGACCGGTTTGAAAATATCGACATAAGCCGGTATATTGGCGATGAACACCAAACGTTATATCATGTTCGGAGTCCCGTCTTTCGAAGCCGGGTCAATCGTTACTGTTTCTTTGAGTAAGGTTTCTGCCCGAAATGTCATGCTGGCTTGCGCCGGAATAACAAACATGACCATTTTCAAGCCGTTTTCAGTATAAAATGTAGGGATTTATCCCTTTGAGTCCACCTACCCATCTCCAACCTGTCCATTTTGCCCATTTTGACAAAACGAACCACTGTTTGTTTTACAATTCCAATGGGTCTTGGTCATCTTTTATCGAACCAACTCGGATATTGTTTAACCCACCAAAAACATCCAACGCAAGCCCAATTTCACCAAAATCAAACCAGTTTATTCCATCAAATGTGGCAATCCGATCATTGTGTTTAATAAAATTACTGATGGGTAGCCTATAATCATTGATAATAAGATTATCATCTTGGACAAATCGCTCAACGAATTCATCGATCCCGCTCACATTCAAGACTGGAATACACTTAATAGTAAGAGGTTCCCGAATTGAAATCCTAATCTTGCTCATTTTATACCTCCATATTTCTCGTCGAAATGGTCATCGAATGGATAATTGTCCGAAATTGACTCAATGTTCACATCCACCAACGCTTTCTTCAAATCCGCATAATTGCCTTTGTAACGGTCAACCATTTTCAAAACAACCCCTTCAATTCTTTTGCGATTTACCGCTCGTTCTTCTGGCGTAGTCGCATTATTTTGAGCGTCTAAATCTTTTTGCCAACGGTCAATTAACTCGTCAATTATATTGATAGCCTCCTTCTTGTCCGTTGCCTCGTATTCGTGCCAAGGCTGTGGATCGCCGAAAAACTCTGCATTTTTCGTACTTCCGGTGTCTATGGTCTGAAAATCCACGTTGCGTCCCACCAAACTACCGACTTGAATGTTCTGACCCGCCGCTATCGTTGCTTCCTGTAACGATTTATGAAACTCCATCGTAATTCTCCTATTGCCCTGTACTTAAGTGCCTTGCCTCTGATTAGTCAAGTATATGCCATCATTGTACCCTACCATACTCAATTCACAAGATACCCGCTACTTGACATTCAGGGCAATTTTTCTAAAATAAGCCACAAATCACCGCAGAAAATACACAAGTGGACTCAAAGGGATAAGTCCCAAAATGTACCTATATGGGACAACTATTCCTTCTCTTTTTTCTCCGTTTTTTCGCTAAAAAACTCCGATACGAAGTCGCCGATTTTGCCTAAAAAGTTTTTCCGCTCCGGTAAGACGTGTTCCCCTTCCAAGTCGGCAAGTTGTTGCAACAACTTCCGATGTTCCGTCTTCAATTTACGCGGCACTTCAATATAAACCTGAATGTGTAGATCGCCCGCAAGATTCCGACGGGGCAACGGCATTCCGCGCCCGCGAAGCGTGATAATATCGTTGTTTTGCGTACCGGCAGGAATTTTAGCAATTTCGCGACCATCCAGCGTTGGAATCTCAATTTCCGCTCCCAATGCCGCCTGCGGATAACTGATCGGAACCCGGCATATCAAGTCATTGCCATCACGCTGAAAAAGCGGATGTTGCTTGACCGTAATAAAGACGTAGCAATCTCCCGGCAGGCCGCCTTCGGAACTGCGTTCCCCTTCCCCCTGCATACGAAGCCGGGTGCCCGTATCGACACCGGCAGGAATCTTGATCTCCCGATTGACCGTTTGCTGAATCAGACCGTATCCCCGGCAATCGGGACAGGGGTCGGTAATAATCATTCCCTGTCCCCGGCATTTGGGGCACGTCGTTTGAATGGAAAAAATACCGGTGGATTGAGTAATTCGTCCTGAACCGCCGCAGTAGGGACAACGTTGGGGAGACTTGCCCGGTTTTGAACCGTTTCCGCCGCAAGTGGAGCAGGTTTCATGCCGCTTAAACGTGATTTCCTTGGTAACACCTCGTGCCGCCTCGTGCAAGTCGATGGTCAGATTACATCGGACATCGTTTCCCTGGCTGGGTTGTCGGCTCCGCCTTCCCATACCGCCGCCGAAAAATGAACCGAACAAATCGCCAAATGCTCCGAAAATGTCATTTACATCATGGAATTGCGGTCCGCCGCCGCTGGCTTCGACTCCTGCATGACCGTATTGGTCGTAGAGCGAACGTTTTTCAGGATTGCCGAGAACTTCGTAGGCGGTCGCACAGAGTTTAAATTTTTCAATGGCTTCCTCATTGTTCGGATTGCGGTCAGGATGATATTTCATCGCCAATTTCCGATAGGCAATGGAAATTTCATCTTTGCTCGCACTTCGGGGCACTCCAAGAACTTCGTAATAATCCGGTTTCGACATGAACGTTCAAACGCTTTTGCCTTATTCTCCGAGAAAATAGGAATTTGTCAAGCAATCCCGCCGATTGCCCAGGCGATCTGCAAGTTTGTTTTTACCCTACAAGGTGCGGTTTTTTACGTATAGAGTTCCGTCGTCATCCGCCTTTTTTTCATTTCACTCACCCACACGGAGGTTTTCTATGTCCGCTACGTCCCTTTCCGCCCTCGCCCAGACCCTGCACTCCTCAAGCGAGAAAGTGGTTATAATGGTCTGTAACAGTATAACCAGCCGTCCGGCATTGTAATTTGATAAAGTGGGAATGTCAAGCAAAAGATTTCCAATTTTCACGAGAGTTATTCTAAAAAACACAGAAACTTATGTACGATTCCCCTCGAAACGTTATGGTCCCTCCCCGCCGCTCCCGGCATGGACACAAAGGAACCTACGGGACGGTTCTCGGAATCGGAGGTTCTCGCGGAATGGCAGGGTCTGTCGCACTTGCAGGTCGAGCCGCCCTCTTGACGGGCGCAGGCTTGGTGCGACTCGCTGTCCCTGATCCGATTTTGGAAACCGTTGCCGGTTACTCCCCTGAACCGACGACCATTCCATGCCCCGCCGACCGTGCTGGTCGTTTTTGCATGGATGCGTTGGAACCGCTGTTGACTCATGCCCAAAATTGTGCCGCCCTGTTTATCGGTCCCGGTTGGGGACGTTCCGATGATCTTGACCAACTCGTTTCGCAATTCCTCCAAAAGAATACCAAGCCGGTTGTTGTCGATGCCGATGCTCTCAATGCCCTCTCGGCAGTGGGAATGATGCCCTTGACGCAGCCGACGGTATTGACTCCCCATGCAGGCGAGTTTGCACGATTGCGAAATGAACCGACTCCGCCGGAGGAAAATAGAGAGGAACGAAAAACAGCAGCACTCGATTTTGCCCGACAATTTGGTATGGTATTGGTGCTCAAAGGACATGAAACGTTCATCACGGATGGCGAACAATATGCGTGGAACACCACGGGAAATCCCGGTATGGCGACAGGGGGAAGTGGCGATGTACTGACGGGAATGACGGCGGGATTGATCGCTCAAAATTTTTCTCCGCTCTTTGAAACTGTGCGGTTTGCTGTTTACCTACATGGTTTGGCAGGCGACATTGCGGCGGAGCAACTTGGAGAAGAATCGGTAACGGCAACAGCAATTCTCGATGCGATTCCCCGTGCATTTGCACGGATGAATAGCCCCTCAAAGAGCGTCGGACGAAAACCAAAGAGCGGCGGACGTTAGTCCGCCGATTCCTGGGCGTGGGTTTACCAACGTCCCCTCTCCCTTTGTGAGGTCTTTTCAGACGCGGGCTAGGGTGAGGGCTACATGAGTCATGTCATTCAAGACCAATTTGGATACAATTTAATTTCCTAACAACCAATCCACAAATCTCTATGCAAAAAACAATTTTTTCCTTCGTTTTTGTCCTCGCCGTGTTGTTCATTC
>Ga0082212_10006170_pt1 | contig 16168 bp, 14 predicted proteins | sample TergutNt197P3_FD_71548 | JGI IMG/M metagenome (GOLD analysis project Ga0082212, IMG submission 71548) | Neocapritermes taracua P3 segment gut microbial communities from Petit-Saut dam, French Guiana - Nt197 P3 | ecosystem: Host-associated > Arthropoda: Insects > Digestive system > Gut ... | reverse complement strand
TCCAGCGGCGTGGTCCAGGGGCTTGACTCCAGCACCACGGCGACGTCGCTGCCGCCGAGGGTGTAGGGGATCGTGCCCGCCGGGCCGTGCATCCGGCAATCCAGCCAGCGTGCGCGAGTCATGCCCGCGGTGTCGCAGAGCAGGTTCGGAGTGGCCATCAGTAGCTCACCGCCTTTGCCAGGTCGAAGTCTGGCCAGCGAAAGGTAAGCGCCCGGGCGATGGATTCCTCCACCGACAGCAGCTTTGCCTGGGGCGTGTGCTCGGCCTTGAGTAGGAACAGGATCTCTTGGAGGGCCATGAACACATCGTGGGCCGTCGGCGAAGGACCGCAGGTCATCTCGAACATGCTGATGGCCTCCATGGCCGCTTTCTTCGGCAACGACAGCTTCTTGCAGACCGCCGTCATGGCGTTGACGGGATTCGCAAGGGTGATGTGCAGCAGTTTCTCCAGCTTTGCCACGGCGTCGCCGAACTTGGCGAAGGCCTTCTGCATCGCGTCGGCAAAGTCCGCGGGGGTTTTCTCCCAGCGGTGCTCCACGGCGATGACGCCGCCGATTTGGATCGGCATTTGGAGGCCCAGCAGCAGCGCCGAAATCTTCGCGCTGGAAACGCCCACGTCCGAAGTCATGAAGCGGATACCGGGGGTAAGTTTTGCGGCCAGAGCCGTTTTGCCTTGCGCGGCCAGGGTCTTGTGGTAGGCCGCCAGGAGATCGTCCCGCTGTTTGGGCAACAGGAAGGACGCGCTGGTCATGCTGTGGTCGGTGTAACCGCTCTCGAAGTCCGCACCGGGGAAGCGTTCCTCCAGGCCCTTCTGGAGCTCCAGAAGAAGCGTGTCGATAAGCAGGATCGAATAATCCCGCGCGTCGCCGGAATGCACGGCGGCAATCTTCTCGTTGCGGATGAGCAGCAGCGCCTCGGAGCTGAACAGCGCCAGGCAGGCGTTGAGCACATTGGCAAGCTCCTCCCGGCTGAGTTTGGGGAGCGCCGTACCCCCGATTTTTGCCCTGTCGAGGAGGCTTTTCCAGGCGGTTTCCCGCAGTGGGAAATATACGCCGTCCACCTTCATGGCCAGAGCGAGATGCTTTGCCGTGTCTTCGATGGCCTCTTGGCTGACTTGGGTACCGAAGCGCGACTTGTCGCCGTAGAGCGGCGAGTTTTCGTCCAGCGGAGACACATACAGGTGATTCACCGGCATGCGCCGCCACTGGCTTTCCCGCGTCAGCTCGGCATGGTAGTCCATCATGTCGGGATACGTGGGAAATGTGGTGAAGTGTTCGTCCAGATAGGGTTGTGACATTTGCACCGTTCCTTTCTTTTTGCGTCAACCCCTTCGCAAGGGTTTCCGCGATTTGTGATATACAAAACAGCGACCAATTCAGCCCCTTGCGAGGCCTGCATGATCGCTGTTATGCTCGTAATTATCCAATTTTTTGAGCCTGAAACAAAAAAAGCGCCACTTCCCCTAATAGGGAAAATGACGCTGTGTGACTCGGAAACTGTGAATAAAATCTCGGATACTTTACTTGATTAGTATATCACAAAGGAAAGGATACGTCAACATATTTTTATGAATACATGATCTCAAGATTTTCGAGCATATCATCCAAAGAGATATTTGTAATACCGAGGTCCCGCAACACGGGCCGTTCCTCGCGCATGATGGCAGCGAACGCGTCCATATCCTGTTTCATGGTGCCGGGCAACGGAAGCCTTCCCACGTTATCCGCTATGTTCATCAATCGAAGGACGTCCTTTTTGTGTTTTTGCACAGCCTCTTTGTCTATTTTTCCACCCGCCGCCCGGCGCTCCCGCAAGTCCATGTATGCCCGGATTTTCAGGGGGATCAGATAGTTGGCGGACACCACAGTGAGGCCGTCAATCGTGACGGCGCCGCTCCTAACGAGTTCATAGTATGCATCATCCAATAATATGGCCGACAGGCTATACGCTTCATCATCCGAGGGAACCGGCGCAAAGCGGATGTCTTCCGCGGTCACGAAACCTGGTTTCCGGGAGAATATCTCCAGCATACCGGGATAGCGGGAGTCAGTAGGTTTTGCGAAACGGTACAGTTGGGGCCGCCCATCGCTCCTTTGACGGATTTGATAGCCGCCCGCTTTGACAAAGCTCCAAAAAGCCCTGAAAAAGTCGTCGGTCAATGCCTCGGCGCATAATACGATATCGAGGTCTTTGGTTATACGGAACTCAAAGCCTCCGTCCTCCAGGAGGACACTGCAGGCAGTGCCGCCGATGAGCATGTACTGCCCCGCGTAGTCCCGAAAGTGTTCCCTGAAAATCTCCAATCCCCTTACCATTGCTCTTTCATCCTCCTTATTTCCATGATTGTGCGATCATCCGTATCGCCTCTGAAGCAAAGCACCAGCGACCGTGGATCAACAATGCTGCCTCTCGCTGTGATAGCCGGATCGTATCGCCAGATTTCCAGTTCAACCGCGCCGGGCTCTTTATACGGCAATTGCTCCATGCCGGGTTGTGCGAGTATCTCTTTTGCCACAGCAGAGCTGGCGGCGACAGTTCGGTGGCTGGCCGCAATCATGGTGTATTCCGACAATGCCTCCAGGCCCGACATGAATACTGGAAATCCCTCGGGCAGTTGGTTGATCCAAATACGCCGCTGGACCGGGTCTCTCAGGCTCGGTTCGGCGGTTTCCCATAACTGAGAATCTTCAAAGACATACACCGCATTTTTGCGCGAGCCGGTTTTTTCGCAGAGGCCGGCGGCCTGCATCTCGCCCAGCGCGCGTGTGGCGGTCATCAGCGAACAGCTCAACGCTTTGGTTACATCGCTGCTTACCACCTTAGTTGTTCTTTGCTCCATTATATATATCAGCAACGCTTGCGCCGAGGGGCCGAAGTATTCCCGCTGCTGTTTCGGCGCAGCGTAGTAGTCGCGCAAGTCGAGACCCAGGCAGGGCAGGTAGAGCTGGGTGCCCGGCACGATGAACTGGATCTGCTTTTCAATCAACCGCTTGCGCGTGTGGGGCATGATGCTGTCCTGACATACGCAAAGCGGCCCCGGCCAGTATTTCGCCAGATTGTTGAGATGTTTTTCAAGTATAGTGGGCGTCGGCGCCTGCCCCTCTTTTGGCAAAAGGAGAAGTATTTCCGATTTCATGATGCCAAGGATACGGAATTCATAGGCGCCCTTCAAATAGAGTGGCAAACGGGTTTCATCCCCCCAAGGCTTGACCGCCGTCTCCAGGTGTAGGGTTTCCTTGAGATATTTTTGAATTTGCTCTTGATTCAATCGAATCACCTCGCTTTGCTGTTATTATAACACAATCGCTGTTATAATGCAAGAATAATGTTATAATTATTTTTTGGTATGGAAAAGACGCCTCCCGGAGGAAGCGCCTTGTTATCTGATACTATGCGTCAGCCCACTGCCGGGACAAACTCCAGCTGGAAGTGTCCTGCGAGATGGTGGACGTCCTGCTCGTTCTGATCGATGAGATCTATGTCGTCCTTGATTAAGGCATTTTGAACGGTCGTGGGTGCCCGATGTTGTTTGGTTTACGGGATAATCGACGCAAAGAATGGGACAAGCTGTTTGCCATCATATCAAGGTCATTCCAGTTTTGTTGGCATTCCAGCTTAACTACACGGTCGAACAAGTTGAAATCACAGAGATACGTGGTTGCTATTGCATTTGGATAGCGGACTAAGTATCTCTGGATTTCTTCGTACTGCTTCAGTTCATCTCGCGTACTAACTGTTCCTCGAATTTTCAACCAATGAATATATAATCGTTTCATCGGTTTCCCCTTTCTACATATCGGTGAGGTAGATGGTTCAACTCTCCTCGATCCTGCCGTCCACGTCGTCCACGAAATACTGGCACACGAAGGGGTTGAAGATCGCCCGGCAACGCACGCCCTGGACTTCCGCGACGACGTTGTTGTTGTCCACGTGGCTGATGATCGTGACCTCCGCCATGCGGTGGCCAAAGTCGCCGCTTTCCGGGTTGGTTTGTACCTTCAGGCTGCGCAGGTTCGCTTGAACTGTTCTCATTTTGTTGTCTCTCCTTTTTTATATTTGATGATGAGCCAGCACAGCACTCCGTTTACCGTGAGCGCCATGCTGTTGGTGACCAGGAACATCAAGCCCGCGCCATGCACTACCAGGTCGATGGCGTAAGCCTCCATCAGCGCGATGCCGACGAAAACCGTGGCGTAGGTCTTGAGGTTCAGGTCTCTACAGAACTTCGTGCGGATGAGTTGGACAATCTGCGGTATGTAGCCAACGGCGAGGATGAACCCGCCGATAAGCTGCAGTGCGTTGAACATGCTATGCCTCCTTTAACCGCCAGACTCCGCGCTGGGGACTGAGAAACAGATCTGTGTACCGTTGCAGCGTCTGCCGTACTTTTTCGCGCCAGTGCTCGTTGCCCTGGGTCCGCTTATAGCCCTCCACTTTGGCGTAGATCCCATCAAGGTCAGACTGACCGCCGCATTCCGCGATGACAGCCGCCACGACGTCTTTCCATGTGGCTTTGGGCATATCGCGGATGTCGAGGGTTCGGGACTGCGTGACGAGTACGGGGAACACCAGAGGGGCGTCCTTGCGCAGGAGCAGGAGGTATTCATGTTGTATTGGTATGAGCTTACCGCCATAGCCCTTGCGGTCGGACACGCAGTTGTGCTGGGCCTTGATAATGACGTTCTCCAGCGTGCCGGGTTTCACCAACTCAAAGAGCATACTATAGAGCTTTCCCTTTTTCTTGATGTCGCCCACCAACACCGCCATGCGGCCGCCCCGGTCCAGGGCGTAGAATTGCTTCATCATGCAGCGGTTCATCGCCGCCACGAAGGCCTCCCAGGTGGGGATACGCGAGAGATCGCTCTCCCGCGGGTCGTACCCATACTGAGACTGTACCGCCTGCGCGCTGTACATCACATCGGAATACGTGAGGATATCGTGGTAGGGCGGGTGCCAGAAGATGAAGCCGGGCCGCTCCGGGATGTCGTGGTTGAGCAAGTCGAATCCGCTGTGTAGATCATAAGTATGGCTCGCGATGCCTAGGTTGGCTGCCGCATCGCGAGTGGGGTTGCTGCCGCACATATAGTCACAGATTTCTTTCATGCCGAAATGGGCGATCAGGTCCTCTATGAGCTTTGGCGAGCAGTTCCCGCGATAGCGGTTGTCGCCGCCGGTGCCGCGCTCGGGGTAGGATACTACGCTAGTTAGGCCATTGTTTTCAGGCATTTATACCTTCCTTTCGTTTTGCGGCGGGATGGTTTCATCCCGCCGCGTTGTCTGTTATATCCGGATATGCCGCTTGATCCTGTTGGTCAGCTTCACCGGTAGTTGATTGAGATCGGAAATGTCCATATAGCCTTTTCCGTAGATGCGCTGAAGGTTTTCCCGGTCGTCACCGATGGCAGCGGCAATGAACAACAAGCCCTTGACCATTGATTGCGTGGCTGCCCAGTACGCTCTTGAGGTTCATTTCGTTGAGATGTGTTTTTTGCTTGGGCGTACCAACCTTTTCGCCAAGGCCGCGAGCCAGATGAATCACCATCAGTGGATGCAGAGGTGAGAATGAGATGTGTAGAAAGAAGTCCTCGTGATGCAGCAGCAGGGATGATTCATCCGAGTCGTGCACCACGAGGTTGTCCAGGATCATTCGCCGGGTGTGGGTCGCGATGGCCTTGCGCCGCGCCTGCTCCTGAGAGGAAATTTTATCCATGGATTATCTCCTCTCTCATTGGTTGGTCATGTGGACAATGACGCCCCAGATGCGGTTTGATTCATGGTCGATACCATTGATACGCACGGTGACGCGGGATCCACGGGGTGGGCGGCCACGTTTTGGGAAGGTACATAAACAGTCGATGCCGCCGTCAAGGCCAACGAAAACCCCGGTTGTGTCCACGAAGCTGACAGTACCCACATAGCGGTTGCCCACCGTGTACTTGCGTAGCGCTTTCTCGTAGGGATTTTCACTGACCTGTTTCACAGACGCCTCTACCTTGACAACATCGCGGCGATTCCGTTCGATCTCCAGGACCCTCAGCAGCACACGCTGCCCGGGTTGGTAATGCTGGGCTGCATCCAACCATCGCTGGTAACTCAGTTCCCGCAACGGAATGAATACCTCCATACCGAAGATATCCACGAAGATTCCGGAGCGGATTGCACAGGTGATTCTCGCCTCGGCGTTCACACCTTCCTGAATGACTGCGTTCCTTCCGTGCTCAACGCCATAGTAGTATTCTCGGCGTTTGTGCGTCATGGCCTCCAGCCGGCTGGCGACGGCGACACGGGCTTCGATGTCAAGCCCCTTGACGATATAGTCGATCTCGGCGCCCAGGCGCTTCATTAGCAGGTAGTGCATAACATCACTTGGCTTGCGGTCGCGGAAGTCCTCTGGCGGCAGTATGACCTGTTCCGCAGGAATGATGATTTTGAAATCACCGTGGTAGAGGACTGCCAGGATGAGGTCACGGTTTTCTTCGCTGCGTTCCACGCCCTTGATTGTGCCGGTGAGGATCCTGCCGCCTTTCAGGGACTCGGTCAGGTCCAGCACATATCTGCGAAGTTTGTCTGTCTGGGTTTCCACGCTGCGCTCTTCATCAATCGAAACAACCCGGGGACCCCGGGGGATGACAGGGCGCGCTGGTGCAGCCGGTCCGGCGACGGGTTCTTCTGGCGCTTCCCCAGACTCAGGCAGAATTTCTCGGTCTTCCTGGGAAGGCGCGGCTTTCCGCCTTCTCGGCGGCCGCAAAAAAGATCCTGCGGCAGCCATATCCCCGGGCGGATTCTCAGTCTTAGGCGCGGTTGGGCCTTCAAGGGCTTCATCGGGCGGGGTCTCGTGCTCTCCAACAGACTCAGATTTTTTTTCGCCGTCTTCTGCTGGAACCGCCGCTTTCCGCCGGCGAGTCGGCCGAAGAGGTGCCGCCGCTGCGGAATTCGTGTCGCCGGCCTCAGTCTGGGAGCCGGGTGCTGAGCCTTCTGCCCCTTCAGGCAGGTCGCCGGGCGGTTCTGTCTCTGTCTGGGGGGACGCACGAGCCTCCAGTTCAGCCAGCTCCAGGTCGAGCCGGCGTTCCACGTCTGTTTCGCCAATGATCGGCACTGACGTGACTTGCTCCAACGGCTGGTCCGCCGTATCGCTTGCTTTCTTTGGCATAGGGTTTCCTCCTTTTGGATATTAAAAGTCCGCTGGTGGCTGGCCATAGATTTTGGGCTTTGCCGCCGGGGAAACTTTTTGGGGTGGCTCGGATTCAGTTTGGTACGCGGTTATCGGCGCACGCGACCTTGGTTGATAATCGCTGATCGGTGTGCGTACCATGCTTTTTGACAACGGATGCCCTGTGTAGTCAAACTTGAGTGCTTTGAGCATCTTCTGTCCGCGGATAATAATTAGGAGTTCATCATTGGGGAGCCGGAGCACCTCATCGGTCGTCATCAGCCGACGCTTGCCCAGACCATCTGTGCGACGGTACTGGGGGATGACCTGAGCTACCGCTATCGTCTGCCGCATGGTCTGAGTGGATTGCACATCCACGGTCATGTCGCCGCTGCGCGCGCTGATGAACTCGGCTGTGGGTTCATCGGTACAGCCCAGCATCAAATGCGTATCGGCATTGCCCAGCAGCTCTGCCCAGAGGTCGTTCGGATATCTGTTCTTCAATTGGCTCAAGTTTTGCACGCACATGCATACGTTGAGCGAACGAGATCTGATGGTACTGAGTTTGCGGGCAATATCTGGGATGACGCCGACATTGTTGAACTCATCGAAAATGAAATCCACAGGGATTTTGCAGCGGCATTCCGGCGTACCGTCGGCATAGCGCACCAACTGTATGAACAGGAATGAGAAGAACAGCGAGGATAGGAACTCCAAGCTACCCTCCTGGTCGCTGAGGATCACGAAGTAGGCACATTTCTCTTTCCCGGGCAGGGTCAGGTCGATGTCGGAATAGCTGGTGATCCTCCGGACCGCTTCGTTTTGCAGCACCTGGAGCCGTGTCCCCAGACCGAGAACGATTCCGGCCCGCACGGTGTCCGATGCCTGCGCAAACAGGTTATATGGCGCCTTTGCAGGATGGCTCATAGGTAATCGGTCGAACAGTTGGGTCAACTGTTTTTCACTGCACTGGGTTAGCAACTGGTATACCGCCGGCAAATTTTTTTCGCTGGCGTCACGTTTTTCATCCTGATCCACATAGAGAACCAGGGCCTTGAGCAGATTCCCTTCACCGTTATCCCAGAAGTGATCTCGGCGGTCGCCCCCGGTATTCGAGATGATGACGTCCGTAAGAATCTGGGCCATTAAGGTGTCGCCGCCTAGGTCGGCCATGCAATTCCACGAGTCGCCGTACTGGGGAGTCACTAGGTTGAACACCTTGACGGTATACCCATTCCGGCGGAACAGCTCGGCAGTGTCGTTGTACAACTCGGATTTTGGATCTGTAATAACGACGGATTCGCCTCGCTTGATCGCCTGGAATAGATAGGGCCGCACAAAACCGCGGGACTTCATCGTACCGGAAGCGCCGAATACAGCGATATGCCGGTTGAGTCTGGTGTCCTCGGGCAAACACAGCACTGAACCGCTCTTCTGGCCAAGGATGATGCCGGCCGCCCTGGCGGGCGAGCTGACCTCCAGAACCGATTTCAGCTCCTTGTCATCCATCCATCCGGCGGTACCGTAAGTGCCGCTCTTGCTGCGGGTGAAGTTGCGGTCGTCTTGATCCTTGTGACCAAACTTGTTGTGTAGCTTAAGCAGTTGCTATTGCTGGAGATCAGCGCCTCGCCGCGCTCGAACTGCGTGATACTGCGGATCTCCGTGCGGGTGAGCTTCAGAACCTCCCGCACATATTCGGCTTCATCGGGCTCCAGGTTGAGGATGATCTTGTTCTTGGAGTTGTTGATGATGGCCCGGCCATACTTGCCGTCCTCCAGGCCGAAGAAGTCGGAAAGGTCCTGGGTCGCCGCGATGGCCCCGCCGCCATAGCCCCGGATGATTTTGAAGATTTCCAAACAGAACTCGGCGGCGTGCCGGTTGGAGCCCGCGCCGAGCAGCTGCCAGATTTCATCGATGAAGATGGCCTTGCGCAGGGTACGGTCGGCCTTGATGTTGTCCCAGACGTAATCCAGGGCGATCATCATGCCCACCGGCAGCAGCTTGCCTTTCAGTTCCGAGATGTCCAGAACGACGTATTTATTCGATAGATCCACGTTGGTCTGCTGGTTGAAGCTCTGGGCCGAGCCCGTCACGAAGCGGCTGACGATGGCGGCAATCCGTGCGGTCATCTGGTTTTCGGTCAGGTGCCGGTGCAGGTCGCCCAGGATGGGCATACCACGGCCCGCGAACACCGTGGCATTGTCGTGGGTGATGCCGAAGTCGGCGTAGGTCTTGACCAGGGCTTCATCCAACATCTGCTCCTCCTCGTTGCTCAGGTCAGGAATCAGCAGGGAGAAGAAGATCATGAGCTGTTGTATCTTCCGGGCCAGGAGGGAATCGCTGTCGTTGTAATCAATCTCATCAATCAATTCCATTTCAGGCGATATTGTCCGGCGAATTTCCATGACGTTGATGCAGTGTTTGGAGCCGGGGGATATTTTGATGTACTCCCCGCCGATGCGGTTGCAGGCCCGGCGGAACTCGTGGCCCTTCAGCGGGGCCAGGATGTAGCACTGGATGCCGCGCATCCGCATACGCAGGGCCATGAGCTGCATGGTGAAGGTCTTGCCGGAGCCGCTGGTGCCCAGCAGTGTGACGTTGGCGTTCTTGTTGATCTTCGTGTTGAACAGGTCAACGATGCAGAGAGAATTGTTGTGGCGGTTCACGCCCAGCAGGATGCCGTTGTCGTCGCTGAGCTCGAAGCTGGTGAACATGTAGGTGGAGGCCGCGCCGCTGGTTAAAATATTCCGGCGGGTCTTTTTCTCCAGGTTCGCGTTGAGCTTCAGGAAGGGCATCACCGTGTTCAGCGCCGCCTCCTGTTGGAAGTTGCAATCGCCCGTGGCCATGTCCATGGATTTGAGCATGTCCACGATCTGCTGCCGCCGCCAGGCCAGTTCGTCGTAGGTCATCGCGGAAACCGTGATGAAGATGCTCATGTAGAACAGGTCCTCATTGTACTGCGAGATGCCCTGCTTGATGGCATAGCCCGCGGCGATGGAGCTCTGCAGCTCGTCGTAGTCGGTGCTGGTGTCCTGCACGCCGCGCAGCTTCGTGCGGTTCAGGCGGATGCGCTGGGCCACCCGGTCCAGGGTCTTGCCCCGGTTTTCGCGTCGGAGAAATACGTCGATGTCCACGCCCTCGCCGGCGTTGATCAGCGCCGACATCCAGCCGGCGCGCACCGCCCCGGGGTAGCCGTTTTTGCGGATGTACAGGAAGGTGTAGTACATGCCGTCCATCACGATGTAGTGGTAGTGCATGAAGCTGATCCCCCGGGGCGCGATAAAGTGCGCGACACGGATACGGGGCACAGCATCTATCCCAATGGTCTTGTTCCGGCTGCGCATGACGTCCATAACCACGCGGTTCATACGGGAGCTGAAGGGCTCATCGGTGCAGGACTTGCGGTTGAAGAAGATGTAGAAGATCTCAGCCGTGAAGGCGTCTTCGTCTCTGGGCTGCACGATGCTGTTGCCGCACTGCATGAAATAGGCCCGGGCGTTCTGAACGACTGTCTGTATCGTGCCGTAGACCTCACTGTAGTCCGCTTCCCCGGCGCGTCGGTTGGCGGGCGGCTCATACTCGAAGATGAGGAAAGCTTTGTTATCTTTATTGAAAAGGAATACCAAAGAATGCTCCCTTTATTTCTAGCCTTTGTTCAAGACGCAGAAGATCGGGACTTACTAATTGGATATTATGATCTCCACCGTTACACAATGCTTCATGTAGCCCAGTCCATTTTGCATGATCCATATCTTGCAGAGGACGCGGTACAGGAAGCATTTTGTCGCTTGGCGAAAAATATTAAGCGCGTTCGGCCTGATCCAAAGCAAGCCAGAGCTTTCTTGGTGACCATCGTAAAAAATGTTGCCATTGACATTATTAAGCAAAGAAAAGCAGCCCTCGCGTTGTCTTTAGATGAACTCACCTATGAATTTCCTGATCCTGTGAATGTGGAGGATATTGTATTACAGCACGTAGAAGCTACTGCTGCCGAACAGATAGTCCTTTCTTTGCCTATTATCTATTCCACTGTATATCTGCTAAGATATAAGCACGACTGCAGCGACGGGGCTATCGCGGCGTTGCTGAACATATCCGAAAGCGCAGTCCGAAAGCGTCTGCAGCGGGCTAAAGAAAAAGTTGCTGAAGCAGTACAAAGGGAGAGAGCTGCAGCTTTCAGGAAGTGATTTGTGGAGTGAAATAGCCCAGCAAATGATCTACGCTGGGCTATCCTTCACCTGTATCTCCAGTAGAGTCAAAACCTCAAGCCATGCATCCAATTCTTCTGTAGGAGCTGCCCACAAACGCATCGAAAGCACATTGAAGGCCTGCTTGCGAAGGCGGTAATAATGCCGCGAAGAGATGTTCAGCCGGTAAAGAATTTCCGCATGGCTTAAAGATTCGGACACAATGTACGTCTCGTAAATCACGCGATACAGCAGTTCGCCATTGGGTGGTCTTTTCTTGAGCACCGTCAGAGCTTCATTGACACGATCAAGCAGCAGCCGCGACTTTTTCACGCTCTGCAATCGGCCCTCCAGTTTGCGGTTACCGAAATTCATCTCCACATCCAGCATACACAGCAAAGCATCCAGATCCTCCATTGGGCGGTCCAGTTCCTCGGCAATATGCGCTGGGAAGCATTCCAGGGCCCAGCAGACGCCGCGGTAGTTCTGCAGCATCAGCCTGGTGTTGTGATATACCTTGCGCTTCTTGTCCATGTCGGCCCTCTGGCGGGCCTCTCCGTCGATCTGATCGTCGGCCAGAAGGCCGCGCCGCTGCAGCAGCCCCAGAAATGCCTCTGATTGTTCTAAAAGCAGGTCTTCCTGCTGTTCGTAGGTAGGCTGTTGTTTCATAGTTATAGTTCCTCCTGCAGTCCTTATCATAGTTCCTACAATGCTTGCAGAGAAAGATACGCGTATATAAGGGAAGTGCAACACGATTTTGGGAGACAACACGCCTGCTGGTGGCGGCGATCATACGATTGATCTTCTGGTTGTCAGTGCCGTCCAGCGGCATGATTTGCCCGAGGAAGCGTATTGCATTCAGCGTGCGCGCAATTTCGCTGTCCGTTGGCACGGCCACCGCCGCGCCTGTAGGGTATTTTGTATTGAAAACCAGGCAACCGTAGGATCCGGGCAACTTGCGCAGCGGGAAGACATCCCCATGCTTTTGGAGGAACCGCCACACTTTCGTCTTTTCCCAGCCCCAGCGGGTGCCGAGCGTTTCCAGGGTAAGGGCCGCGCCTTCGCGGCCAAACTGAATCACGGGGGCCATATGTGAAAACGCATTGCTTGGATCCCGCCACACTGTGTGGCACCAGAGATCCAACCATGCGTCCGATTCTTCAAATGTATATTTTGCCTCTGCCAGACGCTGCGTAATATTCCGTGGCAGGCAGAGAAAACCATAGCCGTCAGTGGCATAGATGGCACCGTCAGAGCAGGCTGCGCCAGAGCATTCCACAACCCAATCCTTGATAGTGTAACTGAGTTTCTTAGTCGCTTTGTCGAGGGTATAGCTGATATAGCCGAGATCAGCCAGAACCAGTCGGTGGCTTTTTCTATGCGCGTGGGCACCCACTGGTTGTTCAGCAATACCTCCAGGGGAGTGCCGCAGTGCAGGCCTCCATAAAAATGGAGATTATCAAAACGGATATCCATGCGATCTATTTCGGGATCGAATATCATCGCGCCTTCATTCGAGCTCGGTGGATGAGTATCCTGTTTTACTATGCTGAACCCGGCTGTTACCGCCTGTTTTTGCGACTCTAGTAAGTGAATGTAGGTATCCTGCGTAATCTCTACGCTGGCGTGGCCCAGCAGCTCTGAAATCACCTTCACGTCGATATCCTGGCGGAACAATGCGCTTGCATAGGTATGCCGTAGGGTGTGCACACCGCAGTCCTGAATGCCCGCCTTGACCAGAATACATTTGAAGGTGCGTGCAAAATTCCGTGGCGTTACAAGGTTACCCTTTGTGTTGGACAGCAGGAACTCGTACCCCCGGTTGAGCTCGACCAGCCGCTGTGCAGCGTCAACCGCGTCGATGTTCAGGTGCAGGGTTCGGCGGCTGTTTTTGGTCTTGGGCAGCACCTCTATGTAGTGATAGCGAGGCTCGCCCTCCTTGGCGTCACGCTTTTTAACGTAAGACATGCTGGTGTCGATGGTCATGCGTTGCCCGGCCCAATCGAAATCGTTCTCACGAAGAGCAAGTGCCTCGCCTAGTCGAATGCCCATGTTCAGGATCAGGATAAAGGCATATCCCAATCGGTAGACCATTTTACCATTGCCGTAGACTCTCTTGGCTTCGGCAGAAAAGCGGGCAATCTCATCATCATCCAAAAATGTGATGCCCGTATCCTCGTTGTCTAAATCTAAAAAATCAGCTTTCATAGGGCGGTTTTGCTTGTTGCATGGGTTTTTCGCCAGCAAGCCATCTTCCACTGCTTGACGGAAGCACTCGTTGCAAGCGTCATAGGCTTTTTTGACTGTAGAGTGGGCATAGCCTTTTTCATCCTGCAGCCAGTTCATCAGGTCCTTTATATCCGAAGCAACTACCGCATGGATTTGGTATTGCCCCAAAAAGGGAAGCACCTGATATTTGATTGTTTCCTCTTGTCGGTCATAGGCGGCGGGCTTCAAGTTGTTCTTATAGCGTTTGAACCATGCCCACATGTACTGCTCGACTGTTTGCTTTTTACGTTGCTCGGGGGTCTCCTGGTAAGCGGTCTTTTTCATTTCCCTGAGCTTTCGCTTGGCCTCGGCTTCCGTTTTTGCGTAAAGTGTACGGACGTCTTGTTTGCCGTTGGCCTTGAAACCAATCTGCAAGGCTGCCACCCAGCGGCCATCGCTGCGCTGATACACACTGCCATCGCCGTTTCCGTTTTTCATCATTGTCAAATCACCTCACTAATTAAATAGCGGGGAGTCCCCTAAAAACGGACAAAGATTTTGACAGTGACTTGACAGTGACGCTGACAGTGACCCAGAAGGGAATCCAGGTGATTTCGAGGGAAAACAAGTGATTTTCGTCACAAACGGAGCAAGACATTGAACAATGAATAAACCCGGAATACCTTGATGCGTAAGGGCACTGATAAACCCCCGTTTCTTTCGAGACGAGGGTTTGTTGGTATATTATTCATAGGCTATGCATACCAGTGCAGCCCAAAAAGTCGTTTGTAAAGCGTTGGCGGAGATATCGGCGGGGAAAAAGAGGAGGCCAGGCGCGCAATCCTCTTCACATTAACTGCGAAGGCAGTGAAGTACGCCTGTAATCGCATAGCTTCAAGGCCCGTGGATTCCGCTCGTCGCAGGCCATGGGCAACTTTCATCTCACCATGCTTTTCTTCAATGCGATGTCGGATGGTAAGCCGTTGCTTGAAGCGTTCTGATTTTTCGAATTCAAGCCGTTCGAGGTTCTTCTGGCTTGGTATGGTTAAGTTATAGGCAAATTCGGAAGTCTTTTTTGTGACGGGACATTGGTCGAACAGGGGACAATTTTTGCATTTTCTCTTGCTGAAAACATAACGGAAGTAGGTGTTCCCGTTTTTCGCCGCACGCCTGTCGGCACGTATCGCCAGTTCGCCAGCCGGACATTGCATCGTCCCGGCATCTTTGCTGTATACAAACCCATCGTCTTCCTTCTCGCTTGCTGCTGCCACCGCTGAGTTTGTGCGGGCAATGAGGTCAATACCCTCATTCTCGCAATAATCAAGATTCTCCGGGCTTACAAACGCCATGTCTCCGACGATTTCTTTCACTCCCATGCCGTTTCCTTTGGATTTCTCCGCCAGTGTTTGCATAATTTTGCCGTCCGGAACTTCACCGCTGGTCACCTCGACCGCGGTTATGACGCCTTCCTCGCTCATAGCTATGTGATCTTTGTAGCCGAAAAAGACGTCGCTTACATTTTTGTGCCCGAACCGCGCGTCTTCGTCCGCTGCTGAACGGATTTCACGGATTCTATCCGTTTCGATCAGTTCCCGGATACGAGTGTAAAGTGCCTGTATCTCTTGATTATCGCAGCTTTCAACGCCTCCCGCGACAGCGTCCAGCAACGCGATCGTGTAGTCGATTTCTTCGTTCAGCTCAGCGGTTTCGGACGGCTTCTCAGGAAATTTATCCGACAATTCATACATGTTTTGATAGATTTCATGCCTGAGCTTGCGGCTGAGCTGCCTCAATATCTGCGTTGGGCGCAAGGCTCTCGCGTTTGCAATGCTGTGCGTGGAATCCACAAGGATGGAATTGGACTTTATGATTCCCTTTTCAACGGCCTGCCGTACCGTTTCCCGCAGCATTTCCTCCAAAATGTCTTCCGTAATCCGCAGCTTGCGGAATTTTGTCATTAAGCTCGGATCTATCATCGGCGCTTCCGGGTCCAAATCCAGAAAATATTTCACCGCCATATCTGTTTGCGCCTGCGAAACAACCCGCACGTCCGACAGATCATATATTTTCTTCAAGAACATCAGCTTGAACATCATCTCAGGCTCTTTCGCCGGACGACCCAGCGCTTCGCTGTACTGTTTTTTTAACATCGGGTTGACAAAGCTGAAGTCTATGTTCTCTCTGACCCTGCGCAGAAAGTGATCCCGCGGCACGACTGCATCATATATCCCGCTGTATGGTGATAGCGTTATCCTCTGTTGATCGTTTTCCCGCAACATTCCACCAACCTCGCTTCCCTGCCTTCTTTATGCATCCATTATACCATTTTTATACGAAAATGTCCAGACCTTTTGAAAGTCTGGACTTTTTCAGTGCCCTTGATATACAAGGCTTTCATAGTGGCAACAGACGTCACATCCGAGACGAAAAAACGTGGCCATGTCCAGCGGTGCACGGACAAACGCATATAAGCAAGCGCGTAACAATGCGCCAAAGTTGCTTGCATGCAACTACAACCAAATCCATCCGAAAAGCAGTACAATCATAATCCATTGCATTGCCGTTGGCACTACATCTACCGTGCAGCTCACGCTGCGGCCCGCTTCGTCCGTCGCTGTAACCG
>Ga0082212_10006169_pt1 | contig 16169 bp, 14 predicted proteins | sample TergutNt197P3_FD_71548 | JGI IMG/M metagenome (GOLD analysis project Ga0082212, IMG submission 71548) | Neocapritermes taracua P3 segment gut microbial communities from Petit-Saut dam, French Guiana - Nt197 P3 | ecosystem: Host-associated > Arthropoda: Insects > Digestive system > Gut ... | reverse complement strand
ATTAGGGCATTGCCGGAAGGCTCCATCCATCACGATAAGTGTGTTTGACTAATTCGGCAGCAAATGCCTGTGCATTTTCGGGTTCTGTCCAATCTTTTTTGAATTGCGGGTCTCCGTCAATAATGGTAAAACCGTCTTTGACAACAGTTCTGATAGTTTCATCAGCGCCAATATTCGTAAATTTCATATTGGGTCCATCCCATTCTAAAATTTTGTTCAAGGCTTGCAGACGAACTGCCAATACGCCCATTACAACCATTTCGTTGAAAGGTCCTGCTTCGCTAAAGTCTGATTTGGGTTTTACGCGGTTTGCAGGGCTTTCCTTACAAGCGCGTACCCAATCCATTTCGTGAGATATCGTACGTGGTCCGCGGGCTGCAGCGTTTGCCTGTGCTCCCATTCCTCCACCTCCTGCCGGTGCAGCAGGTGCAGCTGTGGATAACGGTAAGCGACGAACTGTTTGCGGCACTTCAGGTACGCGTCCGGATAACAACCATGGTCCGTTGGCATAACAGCCGCAGAGCAATGTGTCTTTTGTTCCGTGGAAGATTGTCAAACCTCCGCCGGATCCCATCAATTCTCTTCCTTGCGGGAATCCTGCGGGACGATCCGGCATCATACCGCCATCGTACCAATGGATTTCAACTTCGGGCATAGCTACCTTAGGCATGTTATCACGAGCCGGGTAGGTAAGTTTTACATGTTGTGCATGAGGTGCACAATGGTTAAGCAATAGCGTTGATGAAGCTTCTGCTTTAATCGGATATTGTAAATTTAGTGCCAAGAAAGCGTTGTGCATAATATGACATGCCATATCACCAAGCGCTCCTGTACCGTAAGGCCACCAACCACGCCAGTTCCATGGGTGGTATAACTGATTGTATGCATACATTTTTGCAGGGCCGGTAAATAAATCCCAATTCAAAGTGGAAGGAATTCTATCCGCTTTTTCGGGCGTATTTAAACCTTGCAGCCATACCGGGCGGTTTGTTGCACATTCCACTTTTCTGACCTCGCCGATTTCGCCGTTCCAAATCCATTCGCATATCAGATTGACGCCTTCACCCGAAGCTCCCTGGTTACCCATTTGTGTGGCAACCTGGTATTTTTCAGCAAGTTTTGTCAACAGGCGGGATTCATAAACAGAGTGGGTTAACGGTTTTTGCACAAACATGTGTTTGCCTAATGTTATACCGTTGGCAGCGATGGCGGCATGTGTATGGTCGGCAGTAGCAACAATCACAGCATCAATATCTTTACCCATCTCATCGTACATTTTACGCCAGTCCCAGTACTTTTTTGCTTCCGGGGTGGCGTCAAATACAGCTTTGGCATATTTCCAATCCACGTCGCACAATGCAACGATATTTTCCGTAGGTTTTACGGCCCTGAGGTTGGAATTACCCTGACCGCCAATACCTACAACAGCAATATTTAACTTATCGGATGGAGCCTGATATCCGTGGCTCTTTCCCAAAATGGAGCTTGGGGCAATTGTGAATGCAGCAGTTGCCAAAGCGCCTTGTTGAAGAAATGATCTTCTTGAAATTTTTGACATAGTAGTAACTTTAATAAATGAATAATTGTTTGTAATTTTTTGCAAAAATAATAAAAGTATGATTTTAACAACCAAAAAACTTCCAAAAATATTTTTTTTTTACAAAAATCAAGGCATTGCCGGCAATGACCAGCCATCCCTGTAGGTATGATTGATCAATTCCTGAGCAAACTCCTTGGCATTGAAACGTACCCTGGGGGTGTCGAATTTGGGATCTCCGTCCTCAATTCTGAAGTTATCGGCTTCAATCATAGAAACGCGATCGTTATCGCCAATGTTGGTAAACTGCATATTGGCGCCATCCCATTCCAATTCTTTGTAAAGACTTTGGAGGCGAACAGCCAAAACACCCATCACTACCATTTCGTTGAACGGACCTGCTTCAGCAAAGTATGAAGCCGCTTCGACGCGGTTTTCGGGACTTTCCTTACAAGCGCGTACCCAGTCTGCTTCGTGGCCGCCATTCAGGGCATTTTCTATTTCGCGTTGCGTTTTGGGTGGCGTCGGTTTACGACCTGAAAGCAACCATGGATTAACGCCATAACATCCGCAAATCAAAGTATCTTTCGTACCATAGAAAATAGCGGCTCCACCCGAGTCGTTCATGTTTTTGCCTGCAGGCCAACCTTTAGGCATCACGGGCCTTAGTCCGCCGTCGTACCAGTTAACTTCGACTTCGGGAAATTTCACTTTCTTGACAGCAGGAACAGCACGTTCCGGAAAGGTGTAGCGTACGTGTTGCGCGTTAGGAGCGCAATCAAGGAGCAACTGGGTTGAAGTACCTTGTACTTTGGTAGGATAGCCCAACTGCAATGCTTTGAAAATAGGATGCATGATGTGGCAGGCCATATCGCCGAGCGCACCGGTACCATAGTTCCACCATCCGCGCCAATTCCATGGATGATAAATTTCATGGAAAGGAACTACTTTAGCCGGACCGGTAAATAAATCCCAATTCAGCGTATCGGGAACCCACATCCCCTGTTTGGGTGTATTCAAACCTTGTGGCCAAATGGGGCGGTCTGTAAAGGTGTCCACACGTTTCACTTCTCCTATTTCACCGTTCCATATCAAGTCAATTACTTCGCGAACACCCGGGCCTGAACTGCCCTGATTACCCATTTGGGTAGCTACCTTGTGTTTGGCAGCGAGTTTGGTGAGCAAGCGCGATTCGTAAACCGAGTGTGTCAAAGGTTTTTGCACATATACATGTTTGCCCAAAGTCATCGCTGTTGCACCAATGATGGCGTGGGTATGATCGGCTGTTGCGACCATCACGGCGTCAATGGATCTTCCCATTTCGTCGTACATTTTGCGCCAGTCCCAATACTTTTTTGCATTAGGATTTTCTTCAAAAACTTTCGCGGCGTATTTCCAGTCAACATCACACAGCGCAACAATGTTTTCCGTGGACTTCACATTCTTCAGGTTGGTATTACCCATACCACCTATCCCTACTACAGCGATATTTAATTTGTCGGATGGAGCTTGATATCCGTGACTTTTCCCAAGCACTGTGCTTGGAACGATGGATAGCGCTGCTGCTGCAAAAGCGCCCTGTTGTAAAAAAGTTCTTCTTGAAATTTTTGACATAATAATATTTTTTTGAATGAATAATTGTTGTTGTTACAAAATTGTTGCAAATATAGTAAAAAGAAGTATTCGATTGACAAAAAACACGCTGAAATTCGAAAAAACATTTCATATTTTAACTTGATACAGTTTTATATAAAAAATAAAATCGCATTAAATGTTTAGGATTTGGATTGTTTGTCAAAGAAAAACACGTATCTTTGTGGCCTGATTTGAAAACATCAATGAATTTATCGGAATTAACAGCCATTTCGCCTGTAGATGGAAGATATCGTGAAAAAGTCGAAGCGCTGGCGTCTTATTTTTCTGAGTTTGCTCTGACACAGTATAGGGTAGAAGTAGAAGTGAAATATTTTTATATGCTTGCAGGATTTATTCCGCCACTGAAGCCATTAGACGATCCTGATATATTGGATAAAATACTTGATATTGCGCTTGATTTTTCGATCGAAGACGCTAAGCGTATCAAAGAAATTGAAAAGATTACCAAACACGATGTAAAAGCAGTCGAATATTTTATTAAGGAAAAATTTGATGCGCTATCTTTGTCTGAATACAAGGAATTTATTCATTTTGGTTTAACATCGCAGGATATCAATAATACGGCCTATCCACTTGCTTTGAGAGATGCACTTGATAGAGTGTATTATCCTGATTTGAATAAAATTATCAGATGTTTAAAGGTGTATGCGGAAATGTGGAAGGATATACCTATGTTGGCCAAAACGCATGGACAACCGGCTTCTCCGACCCGCCTTGGCAAAGAACTTCGGGTATTTGTATATCGCTTGGAAGAACAATTGAGCGCTTTGAAAAATATACCGATTACTGCAAAATTCGGAGGAGCTACCGGGAATTTGAATGCCCATGTTGCTGCATATCCTCAAATCGACTGGCAGCATTTCTGCAATGTTTTTGTATGTGACTTGTTGGAATTAAAGCGTGAAGAATGGACAACGCAAATATCCGGCTATGATCAATTCGCGGCTGTTTTTGATGGTTTAAGGCGAATTAATACAATCTTAATTGATTTTTGCCGTGATATTTGGCAATATATTTCGATGGATTATTTCAAGCAGCAAATCAATAAAAACGAAGTGGGTTCTTCGGCGATGCCTCATAAAGTAAATCCGATAGATTTTGAAAATGCGGAAGGAAATTTGGGTATGGCCAATGCGATTTTGACTCACCTGAGTATGAAATTGCCTGTCTCTCGTTTGCAGCGGGATCTGACCGACTCGACCGTTATGCGTAATATTGGCGTTCCTTTGGCACATATAGAGATAGCATTGCAAAGCATATTGAATGGTCTTGGCAAATTATTGTTGAACTTAAAAGCGATTGAGAATGAATTGAATGCCAATTGGGCCGTTGTAGCCGAAGGTATTCAAACTATTTTAAGAAGAGAGGGTTATCCGAATCCATACGAAACGCTGAAAATGCTGACACGTACTAACAAAAATATTACCAAACGATCGATTGCACAATTTATCGAATCGCTACAAGTAAGTGATGCCGTGAAACAGGAATTAAAATCGATAACACCGCATAATTACTTTGGGATTTAAGGCAATTTAGGGCAATTAAAAATTAAGAATTAAAAATTAAAAGTTTAATAATTTCAAAAAACAAGTATAATGTGATCGGGAGATTACAAATGTGTAACAATCAAATTATTTTTTTCAATGAATGTAAAAGAAAGAAGCGGATACCAACCATATCCGAAAAACAATGAATCTGAAAATCAAGGAAAACAAACAGGTTTGCAAAAGCAAAATCAAGTAAGAACGCCTGTCTATCGAAAACAGAGAGAGGCAAACCCACAAACACAAGATATGCCTCGCAGCCCTTCGGCGCGTCGCCCTCGTATTAAAGATAGCCAACGAATTAATTATGACCGGCAGCCCATTGATGGCAATCGCAGAGAAAATGTTGACCGGCAGACTTATTCTCCTTTCTTGGAACAGAGAGAAAGACGCCCTGATCAATCTCGTACCCCACAACGACCGGCCTATACACAGAGGCCCAATGTGGAGGGAGCCGGCAACGAAAGACCTGGCCCCGGCGGCGGTAATCATACCAACCGTTCGAATAGCCCAAATGCCTCGTATAAGACATTTAACAAAAATGCCTCTAACAAGCAAAAACAAACAGGAGACTACGATCCAAACAAAAAATACAGTCTCAAAAAGCAACTGAAATACAAAGAATTATTGTCCGATCCGAACGAACCGATTCGTTTAAATAAATTTTTGGCCAATGCAGGTGTCTGTTCACGTCGCGAAGCCGATACGTATATCCAGGCCGGCGTAGTCAAAGTAAATGATAAGGTAATAACGGAGTTGGGCACGAAGATTTCGCGATTAGACACTGTGCTGTTTCATGATCAGCCTGTTAAAATTGAAGGTAAAGTGTATGTGTTGTTGAATAAACCCAAAAATTGTGTTACCTCAACCGATGATCCCCAGGAACGCTTAACCGTTATGAAGTTGGTACAAAGTGCTTGCGATGAGCGGATTTATCCCGTCGGACGTTTAGACCGCAATACCACAGGCGTTTTGTTACTGACCAACGATGGCAATTTGGCTGCCAAATTAACACATCCTTCATTTAAGAAGAAAAAAATCTACCACGTTTGGCTTGACAAAGAAGTGGCATTGGAAGATATGGAAAAGATTGCAAACGGTATTGAGCTGGAAGACGGAGAAATACATGCAGACGCGATCAGTTATGTGAGTGAGGAAGACAAAGATCAGGTAGGTATTGAAATTCATTCGGGTCGTAACCGTATCGTCCGCCGTATGTTTGAAGCGTTGGGTTATCATGTTACCAAGTTGGACCGTGTGTATTTTGCCGGACTGACAAAGAAAAACCTGGCACGCGGCAAATGGCGCTACCTGAACGAGATGGAAGTAAATGCCCTCCGAATGGGATCGTTTGAATAAAATATTAGCGTTTAGTTTTCAGTTCTCAGTTTTCAGTTTTCAGAAAAAATCTAAAATCGCAAATCGTAAATGGTAAATATTTGATATGGAGCGAACAAAAATCACAGATGTATTGAAAATGAGTGCGTACGGAACAGACCTGAACGTAAAAGGTTGGGTACGCACAAAGAGAGGTAGTAAACAGGTAAATTTCATCGCATTAAATGATGGATCTACGATTCACAATCTGCAAATCGTGATAGACGTGGATCGTTTCGGCGAAGATTTTCTGAAACCTATCACTACCGGCGCATGTATTGGTGTGACCGGCACATTGTTGCAATCGCAAGGAACAGGACAAAGCGTAGAACTCCGGGCAGACGATATTCAACTATACGGTATCGCAGACCCTGCCACTTATCCGTTGCAGAAAAAGGGCCATTCGATGGAATTTCTTCGTGAAATAGCCCATCTGCGTCCGCGCACAAACACCTTTGGCGCTATCTTTCGTATTCGTCACCACATGGCGATGGCTATCCATACATTTTTCCACGAACGAGGCTTTTTCTATTTTCATGCGCCAATCATTACAAGTTCCGATTGTGAAGGGGCCGGACAAATGTTCCGTGTCACGACGATGGATCTTAATGATATCAAAAAAGACGATCACAACGAAATCCTATACGATTCTGATTTCTTCGGTAAACCTACCGCTCTGACCGTTTCGGGCCAGCTGGAAGGCGAACTTGCGGCATTGGCTTTGGGCGCTGTCTATACGTTTGGCCCTACATTCAGGGCCGAAAATTCGAATACACCTCGCCATTTGGCTGAATTTTGGATGATTGAGCCGGAGGTGGCATTCTATGAAATTGCGGACAATATGCAACTGGCCGAAGACTTTATCAAATACTGTATCCGGTGGGCTTTAGACAATTGCATGGACGATATTCGTTTTCTCAATGATATGTTCGACAAGGAATTAATCGAACGATTGTATTTTGTGTTAAACCAACAATTTATTCGTTTACCGTATTCGGAAGGCATCCGGATACTGGAAGAAGCTGTTGCGAAAGGGAGAAAATTTGAATTCCCGATTTTTTGGGGATCAGACTTGGCTTCCGAGCATGAACGTTATTTAGTGGAAGAACATTTTCGTTGTCCGGTCATCCTGACCGACTACCCGAAAGAAATAAAATCGTTCTACATGAAACAAAATGACGATGGGAAAACCGTTCGCGCCATGGATGTACTTTTCCCCAAGATTGGCGAAATAATTGGCGGATCACAGCGTGAAGAGGACTATGATAAACTGCGTACGCGCGCCGCTGAAATGGGCGTTCCCGAAAAAGATATATGGTGGTATCTTGATACGCGCCGCTTTGGTACGGCGCCACATGCCGGTTTCGGGCTTGGTTTTGAACGTTTATTGTTGTTTGTGACCGGCATGGCGAATATCCGCGACGTGATACCTTTCCCGCGCACACCGAATAATGCTGAATTTTAATTGTCTAATGATATTTTCTGAAAACTGAGAACTGAAAACTAAATAAATGGAGGATTTAATGATGGAAAAGAAAAAATGGTTATTGCCGGCTGTGATGGCTTTGTTGCTTCTTACTACGTCTGCGGCGTACGCTCAAGTTCGCTTTGGCGTCAAAGGAGGTTTGAATATTGCATCGGTAAAGTTTAATAAAGACGTGTTGGAGTCGGATAATATTACAGGATTTCATGTGGGGCCTACGATTGAAGGTATGTTTGGAAAAGGCGGTGTCGGCATAGACCTGGCAGTATTGTATTCACAAAAAGGTTTTGATTCGGATGTGGATAAAATAAAGAATGGGTATATCGAAGTGCCTGTAAACTTGAAATTTAAGTTAGGTTTGCCGCTAATAAATCCTTATATCGCCGGCGGACCTTATGCATCTTTCCGTATTGCCGGCGATAAAATATGGCATGTAAGGGACAATACAAAAGGTATTATTGACCAGGTTGATGCACAAGATTTCGGCGCCGGCTTGAACTTTTCGGCAGGTGCAGAAATTTTCAACCGGTTGCAAGTAGGTTTAACCTACAGCATAGGACTTACCGACGACTATAAAACATTTGATGCAAATAAAGCAAATAGCTATACAGGCAAACCGCATACATGGATGATTTCAGCAGCGCTTATGTTTTAATATACTTTTTGACCTGATAATATTCTGTTTACTCTCTCTGTAGCTCTTACAGAGAGCTCAAATTCTCTTTCTTCTTCTTTGGAAAGAGTCAATTGCACAATTTTCTCCCATCCTTTGACTCCTAAAACGACCGGTACGCCTATAGAAACAGCATATTGATCATATTCTCCATCAAGCATTACACTGCAGGGAAGGATTGTTTTTGTGTCATTGACAATACATTCGACCATCATTGCTGCTGCTGCGCCGGGCGCATACCAAGCCGATATGCCCAATAAACCGGTTAATGTAGCGCCTCCGATTTTTGTTGCAGCAACTACTTCATCCAATTTTTCTTTTGGCAAAAGCTCAGTGACGGGTGTCCCTTTATAGGTGGCACGCGAAACAAGCGGAACCATTGTAGTATCGCCATGTCCTCCGATAACGGTTGCTTCGATATCATGTGCATTGACTTGTAAAGCTTCGCTTAGGTAGTATTTAAATCGTGCGCTGTCTAATACGCCTCCCAAGCCGATTACCCTGTTGCGCAGCACTTTGAAAGCGCAATTTGCCAAAAAACACATCGCATCCATCGGATTGCTGATTATAATCAATATGGTTTTAGGAGAATGTTTAAATATGCGTTCTAATACAGAAACAACGATTTCTTTATTTACCCCGAGCAGTTCTTCACGCGTCATTCCCGGTTTTCGTGGAATCCCTGAAGTGATAATAACCACATCCGAGTTTTCAGTTGCAAAATAATCGTCTGTTACTCCTTTTACATGCGTGTTAATTCCCAACAGAGTAGCAGATTGCATGATATCTATCGCTTTGCCTTCTGCGAGATCTTTTTTGACGTCGAGCAAAACTATTTCAGAAACTATATTTCTTGTTGCCAAAATATTGGCACAAGTAGCTCCCACATTGCCTGCCCCGATAACTGTAATTTTTTTTGATACCATACGCTTAAGTGATTTTGTATATATGAATAATAAAAAGCATGTACAATTGCATAAAATTCGTACACAAATATACGGTAATATTTTCTAATAGAAAAATATTACCGTATAAAATTACAAAAAAGAATAATGCTCGGCTATACTTTTAATTCAGCAATTTGTTTTTGGCTTAGGCCGGTAATTTGCTCGACTTTTTCGATACTGTCGCCGCTTTTAAGCATTTTACTTGCCATTTCCTTTTCCGCCGTTTTTTCTATTTTATCAAAAACAAGGTCTGAAAGTTGATTGATACCTTCCAGTAATTTCAGGTTGCCGGTATTTCCTTTGATATTCATTCCGAAATAGGCTTCTTTTCTCTTATAGCCGGCCATGTAATAGACCGCAGAAAGCAAAATGGCCGTAATCAATCTAAAGTCATATTCCGACTCCTCAAACAAAGGAGAAAAACGGTCGGCGAATTTCGCGATTTTCACTTCGCGTTGCGAAATAATTGGATCAAGTAAGGGCGAATCTTCTACTATTTCCCAAGCGAGAATCTGTTGAATTGCCTTTTTCTTCCATATAATATCCATGATGGTTTCCAATGTGTTTTGGTAAGCGTCTCTTGTTCTTTCTCTAACGCTATTGTCGCTGAAAACATCAATCCAATACTCCCATCTGTTAACAAATTGGTCAATGATATCGTCCAAATCTTTAAACCTTTTATTTATAATAATGGGATTTACCTTTGAGTACTCTGCAATCAGATTGATTGACAAAACGGAAAAGCCTTTTTCTTTTACAATCTGATAAACTGCATCAAAAATACTTTTTTTGATTTCTACATTTGTACGCCTGATTCGTTTAGATAATTTTTCATTATCATTCATACTATTTTCCTTTTCCATATTTTAAATATCTATTTTTTAATTAATTTGTAAATAGACAAAAAAGCATTGAGCGTTTCGTCCAAATCAATTCCATCCGGAAGAATGATGCCTTTATTGCATAATCCCGTAAACAACAATTGGAAAATATTCGCAACCGTTTCAACATTTACGGTATCGATTATTTCACCCGATTGAATGGCCATCTGTAAAATTTTTATCCAATTTTGCAAATCCTCATCTTCTTTTTCTTTCGTTAAATTGACAAATTCAGGATAATAAGAGATTGCCTGATTGGCAATATTCGCATACGCAAAATTCATGTTTTTTACGCCTAATAAACTCATTTGTTTTTTTGATTTTTTGATTTGATCAATAAACAAATCAATGTACAGCATCAACGTCATTTGCCCATCTACTTGAGGTGTGTTTCTATCCAACATATATTTATCTAAAACTTCGATAAATAAATGTTCTTTGTTCTTCATGTAATAGAAAATTGCACCCCGTGTTAACTTCGTTACTCGTTCCAAATCGGAAACCGTAACCTGTTCGTACCTTTTCCATGCGAAAAGTTTAAACGATTCTTTTAAGATTAGTTCTTTAGTGTCTTGTTTCATCTCAATTTTCTTTTTGTTAGCTCGTGCAAAAATAGTAAAACTTTTTATAAAAACAAGTCAAATGTCGAAAAAAAACAAATACAGTTAAAATAAGTATCATGTTTCTTGTTTCTCAAACATTCAAAAATGCAATAATCCTTGTTCGCCGATTTGTACAATACTAACAAACAGAATCATACACCTATTAATCGAACAACCGGATAATGAAAACAATCTTCACGGCATAAACTCGAAAAAATAAAAAAATATTTCAAAAAACGAAGTAAAACTAATATTGTATTAATAAAAAAAAGAGCGAAATGGCCATGCGACGATAATGCAAAAGGTGGATCAAAGCATCTTTTTCACGCATTCGCTCGCAAAGACATTTTATCGGTTCTTACAATTTATTAGTCTCTGTATTGGGAAAAATAACTGTAGGTTTGAAGCTTTTCGCTTCTTCAAAATCCATTTGGGCATACGATAAAATAAGAATAATATCTCCGGGCTGTACAAGTCTGGCGGCGGCGCCATTCAAGCAAATAGTACCTGAATCTCTTATGCCTTCGATGACGTATGTTTCAAAGCGTTCGCCGGTATTAATATTCAACACACACACCTTTTCGAATTCAATCAAATTTGCAGCATCTATCAAGGCTTTATCAATCGTAATACTTCCAATATAATTCAGATTCGCTTCAGTTACTGTCACGCGATGAATCTTTGATTTTAAAACTTCAATTTTCATTCTATATTATTATATCTCTTAACTCTTAACTCTCAACTCTCAACTCTCAACTCTTAACTCCCCCATACTTGATATTATCAATCAAACGAACATCTCCGCAATATACAGCGATACACCCTGTTGGTTCTGCTGATTCTTTCCAATCCGAGATTGGCCGCAAACTTTTCCCGTCCACTATCTCGAAATATTCCACACGAAGTTCGGGCTTATCGTTCAATGTGTTTACCACCCAATTGATCACTTCATGTACGTTCTTTTCGGGCATAAAAGTACTACTTTCTTTTAAGGTAATAGCAATCAGCGGTGCAATTCGACGTTGTTCGGCTGTCAAACGGATATTTCGGCTGCTTAATGCCAGCCCGTCAGTTTCTCTTAGCGTCGGACAAGCCACGATTTGCACCGGACTGTTCAACTGTTCAACCAATGCTCGAACGATGGCGACCTGTTGAAAATCTTTCTCCCCAAAATAGGCAACATCAGGCTCAACCATCTCAAACAACTTACTTACGATTTGAGCAACACCGTTGAAATGGCCGGGACGAAAAGCGCCTTCCATAATAGCCGAAATTGCACCGAATTCGAATACACGCGTGTCGGGCACAGGATACATTTCTTTTTCCGTGGGTGCAAAAAGGTAATCACACCCTGTTGACTCCAGTTGCACGCAATCTTGTTCCAATGTGCGCGGATAAGTTAACAGGTCAGTTCGATTGTTAAACTGGGTTGGATTAACAAAAATGCTGACAACGCATACATCATTTGCTTCCATGCAATGCTTTACTAAACTTAAATGACCTTCGTGAAGCGCCCCCATCGTAGGAACAAATCCAATGCGTTTGCCCAACTGTCTTTCTTGCGCCAAAAGAAGCTTTAATTTCCTGATATTTTCTACAATTACCATTTTTTTAGGGATAAGTCGCGACTGTAATTCAATGCATAATTGACTGCAAAGCAACAAAAAATAATTAAGAATAAAACGATAAAACAGGGTTGTTAATCTTTTTTTATGTTTTTTTTAAAATATTATCCAAAATATTTTGATAATTAGTGGTTTTTTTTTAGTATCTTTGTAGTCGTTTTTTTTGATAGTTCATAATTAAAATGGATGCTAAAAAGGTATTATTTATAACACAGGAAATTACCCCCTATCTACCGGAATCAGAAATTTCATCTATATGCCGAGATCTTCCACAAGGGATTCAAGAACGTGGAAAAGAAATCAGAACATTTATGCCCAAGTACGGTTGCATCAATGAGCGCCGTAATCAACTGCACGAAGTGATTCGGCTTTCAGGGATGAACCTGATCGTTGATGACACAGATCATCCATTGATTATCAAGGTAGCCTCTATTCAATCTGCCCGCATGCAAGTGTATTTTATTGATAATGAGGATTTTTTTCATCGTAAAGCTACTGTATGCGATGAGAATGGCAATGAATTCGAAGACAATGACGAACGCGCTATTTTTTATGTAAGAGGCGTTTTCGAAACCATCAAAAAATTACGCTGGATACCTGACATCATCCATTGCCATGGATGGCTGACGGCTTTAGCACCTCTGTATCTCAGACGAATGTACATTGATGACCCTTGTTTTTCGAAAACTAAAATCATCTATTCAATCTATAACGATCCCTTTCATTCGGTGCTTGGAAATCGTTTGGCCGACAAATTAAAACAAGATGGAGCTACCGATAAAGACCTGAAAATAGTAGAGACGCCGGACTTCCGGTCTATCAATAAATTAGCCATTCAATTTTCGGATGCCGTTATTCAAGGCAGCATGGATATTGATCCACTTTCAATCGAACAAATCGAGAAAAGCAAAAAAATGTTTTTGGCTTATCAACCTTCCGATAACTATATTGATGTATATAATGCATTTTATGACATGGTTATTGCAACAAAAAACAAAAAATGATGAAAATTAAAAAACTATTGATGAGCATTGTATGCTTATTAATCCTCATTATAAGCGGATGCGAACTTGATTCGAACTACGTTGGTAGTATTATTACGCCTGAAGAAGACTTTATTACAGCCTATTTGGATACATTTAAAATTTCAGCTACGACTATACAACGAGATTCAATTTTCGCAAAAACAACCTCCGGGCTTTTGGGCGAATATTTTGACCCGCTGTATGGACGGCTTAATGCGGATTTTTTATGCCAATTCTATTGCGAGGATGACTTTCAATTTCAAAAAACACCTTACCAAAACGAAATTGATTCTATTTATGTGGCTCTTTATTACATAGAGAGCGGCGATCCTAACTCGCCTTTTGAATTCCAAGTTTACCCGGTTACCAAAGCGCTTGATAAAGTGTTTTATACCAATGTGGATCCGGCCGATTATTGCGACTTGAATGATCTTTGGGGATCGCAAGTGTATTCTGCTAAAAGCGGTACGATCATTGATTCGATACCGGTTTCAGCAAATTCATACATTCCTATTCGCAGCCTTGAGATACAACTGCCCAAAGCGCTCGGACAAAAATTTTATGAAGAAACAGTCAAGAATCCGGCGTTTTTTAAAAACCAACAGGCTTTCAACGATTTTTTTCCGGGCCTTTATGTGACCACAGGCTATGGAAGCGGTTGTATGTTTAACATACAGCGAACGGATATTTTTATTGATTATAAATGTATTGAGGAAAGCAGCACAGGCGCAGATTCGGTTATCTTATGTACCGAAAAATTTATCACGACCAAAGAAGTGATACAATTGAATCGTTATGAAAATTCAGATACCGAACAATTATTGGCCGACAACGATGACTTTACATTTATTAAAACACCTGCCGGTATTTATACCCGACTTGTTATTCCATCGCAAGAAATGAAATCCATCATTGAAGGACGCATTATTAACAATATGATGTTAAGTATCAAATATATGCCAAATGAAGATTGGCTGTATGCTTTGGACCCGCCTCCCCATCTTTTGTTACTGCCTGAGGATTCGCTTTATACTTTCTTCCATAATCGAAATATTGAAAACAATACCACATCTTTCGTTTCGGTAACTTGGAGTGAAACCAATGGGAGGCCGGAAACAGCGATGACAACCAATTTGGGATACAGTCCAAATCGACGAACTTATTATTTTGACAATATAAACAGATTGCTGGCTTATCATATCAATGAATCGCCCGACGACGATTTACGTATGTTGTTAGTGCCTGTCAATAGAAGGACAAGCGGATCATCATCAAGTTATTATACTATTGAAATCAGTAACTACTTAGCGCCGTCGGGGGTCAAACTGAGAAAGGATAATGATTTGATGCAAGTTTCGGTTGTCACAAGCAAACGTAACAGATAATTGTAGGGGCTTTCTTAAAAAGCACACAGATGAGACTTCTTTGCTTATTTAGCTTTTTATTTACCATGTTTGCGGTTACCCTGTCTGCGGCAGACGTCGCAACGATGCATCCGGACACACTGCAAACATCCACCTGTCTCGCCCTAAAAAAGGATAAAGGGGTAAAGAATTTTATCATTCCTGCCGTATTTATTTCTTATGGGGCTTTAGCTCAGACAGCGAAACCATTACAACAATTAGATACCAATATTGATTATGAAGTGCGCAAACATTTTAAACGCAGGTCGTTTGACAACTATCTGCAATATGTTCCTGTGGCGGCTGTTTATGGGCTTGATTTGTCGGGCATCAAAGCCAAACACAATTTTCGGGACAGAACGTTTGTGGTTATTACTTCACATATCATTATGGGCAGTAGCGTACAAATCATCAAAATGGCTTCGGGCGTCGAACGTCCGGATGGCTCAAACCGCCATTCTTTCCCTTCCGGCCATACAGCGACTGCATTTACCGGAGCGCATATCCTTTTTAAGGAATACAGGGAAGTATCGCCATGGATCGGCATTGCCGGTTATGCCGGCGCAACGACTGTTGGCGCCATGCGGATGCTCAACCGCAAGCATTGGTTAAGCGATGTGGTTGCCGGCGCCGGTATGGGGATACTCAGCGCTGAGATAAGCTATATGCTGCTGCCGGTTTTTCACCGAATCATCGGCGTCGAAGAAACCAAAACCAACCTTGCCATAGCGCCGGTAATCGGAAACCGCCAATATGGTTTGGGATTGGCTTATGTGTTTTAAATTAAGAATTAAGCATTAAAAATTATAAAAACTATGACAAAGAGCGCATTACAGATTGCACGGGCAGCTTATATACCCAAAGTCCCGGTTGCATTAAAAGGAGCCGTACAGGTGGTTGATGGCGAATATACACAATCAGTATCCGACCAAAGCGAAATCAAGGCATTGTTCCCGAATACTTACGGAATGCCGGTTATTACTTTCGAAAAAAGTAAACAAAAAGTATCTCACCCTGCTATCAATGCAGGTGTTATCCTGTCGGGCGGGCAGGCTCCGGGTGGACATAACGTGATAGCCGGACTGTTCGACGGACTGAAAGCCGTCAATAAAGATTCGCGTTTGTACGGTTTTATACTTGGGCCCGGTGGGCTGATTGAACATAAATATATGGAACTGACAGCCGATATCATTGATACATATCGCAATACCGGAGGTTTCGATATGATCGGTTCGGGACGTACCAAATTGGAATCGGAAGATCAGTTTGATAAAGGGCTTGAAATACTCAAGGAATTAAATATAAGCGCTTTGGTGATTGTCGGAGGCGACGATTCCAATACAAATGCCTGTGTACTGGCCGAATACTACAAGAAAATAAATGCCGGCGTTCAGGTAATCGGATGTCCAAAGACGA
>Ga0082212_10006168_pt1 | contig 16170 bp, 16 predicted proteins | sample TergutNt197P3_FD_71548 | JGI IMG/M metagenome (GOLD analysis project Ga0082212, IMG submission 71548) | Neocapritermes taracua P3 segment gut microbial communities from Petit-Saut dam, French Guiana - Nt197 P3 | ecosystem: Host-associated > Arthropoda: Insects > Digestive system > Gut ... | reverse complement strand
GGATGAATATTTTTTGGGAATATCAAAAATATAGCGTTATATTTGTATCTTGAAAATTATCATCAATTATTTACCAAAAACCAAAAATTACCATGGCAAAACAGGCAACCAAAAATCAAACGCACAAAAGCCGCGAAAATTTTAAGGAAACCGAAGAAGGAAAAATTGATGGTCGTTGCGTATATTTATGAGTTAGGTGCAAGCGAGCGAGTACGTTGTGGACAAAATGTGAGAACTTGGACATCAAGTATGTATCTATCGACAATGAAATGGAACAATTTTGCGACTAAAATTTATATTTTTGTGAAAAATGTGTATTTTTGTGGCGTCTAAAATCAATAATACAATGATAGTAAATGCTCAAACTTTTATCGTGCATGCCGCCGATGCTGATCAGGTAGATGTTTTAAATGCCTTCTTCAAAGCACTCAAAATCAAATTTGAGGTGACTGGAGATAAACCATACAACAAGGATTTTGTGAACATGGTACTGCAAGCCGAAGATAGTATTAAGAAAGGCAAGGGAAAGAAAGTTTCATCTGAAGAATTTGACAACCTATGGAAATAGTCATCTCCGAAAAAGCCGAAGAACATATTGTCTATTGGAAGGAAAAAAACAATGAGACTGTACAAAAGCGTATTACCGTACTCAAAAACGCAATTATTGCTTCTCCATATACAGGAATAGGCAAGCCTGAACCACTAAAATATGAATTAGCGGGTAAATGGTCAAGACGCATTGACCGGAAAAATAGGTTCATCTATTCAGTAGAAAACAATACTTTATACATTTTCTCATTGAAAGGTCATTATTAAGTGAACTTTCACTTAATTGCAAAAATTAGAAATAGATGAAAACATACGTTTCGCTATTAAGAGCCGTCAATATGGGCGGACACAACAGGATGAGAATGGACGCTTTGAAAAAAATGTACGAAAGTATGGATTTGCAGAGCGTTAAAACATATTTGCAAAGTGGGAATGTGATTTTTCAAACAAAAGAGATTTCAGAAAAAGTATTGGAAAACTTGGTTTCCACGAAAATTACAGAAACTTTTGGATTTAATGTCGAAGTTACTGTAATAACAATGAGTGATTTGCGAGAAATCATTGCGAACAATCCATTTGCAGAAAAAGAGGAAAAATTTTTGTTTGTTACAATTTTGTCAGAAATTCCGGATAATGCAGATATTGAGAGAATAAAGAATAAATGTTCCGAAAATGAGGATTTTAAAATTTCAGAGCGGTCAGTTTATTTCTATATACCAAACGGTTACGCCAAAACAAAATTGAATAACGCGCTCGTAGAGAAAGTATTAAAAGTCAAAGCCACAAGTCGAACTTTAAGAACTCTCAATACTTTGGCAGACCAAAATAGGTGGCAACTGAAATGAATATGAACTGTTTTTCTGACAGACAAATGCCAGCACCTAACGAGCGGTTTGGCGCAATGGCGGCATTAACCCCGCGGAAAGTGTAGTGCGAAAATGAACATTTGTAGAGCCCGCGTGAACATTTGTGGAAGCCGCCACTGCCCCAAGCCGCCGGAACGTTATAGACAATGTTGGGCGACAGTGCAACCTGACAGAGCCTGAAATCGAAGAAAAAATTAGAAATGAGATATAAACAAATAAAATAATTAGGACATGAAAAGAGCATTAATTTTAACATTAGCAGTAAGTTTAATCAGTTTTGCAGGACTTTCACAAAATATTGACAAGGCAAAATTAGACACTTACTTTGAAACACTTGCAAACGACAACAGATTTATGGGAAGCGTTGCCGTTTCAAAAAACAACGAGTTGATATATTCAAAATCTGTCGGATTTGCCAATATTGAACAGGGATTGAAAGCGAATGAAAATTCAAAGTACAGAATTGGTTCAATTTCTAAAACATTCACAACGGCGTTGATTTTCAAAGCCATTGAAGACAGCAAATTGAATCTGAATCAAACCATTGATAAATTTTTTCCATCAATAACCAATGCCAACAAAATAACTGTCGCACACTTGCTTTCACATAGAAGCGGAATATCAAATTTCACGAATGACAAATCGTACATGGATTGGAATACGCAACCTAAAACAGAGCAGGAAATGATTGAAATAATAGCGAAAGCAGGAAGTGATTTTGAACCAGACACAAAGGGAAGTTACAGCAATTCAAACTTTGTTTTGCTCTCTTATATCCTTGAGAGAATCTATCAACAATCATATTCGGAACTCTTGAAAGAAAAAATAATCAAACCCACAGGATTGAAAAACACTTATTATGGCGGAAAAATAGACATAAAAAACAACGAGTGTCATTCGTACAAGTATGCTGATAGTTGGAAAATAGAATCTGAAACTGATATGTCAATACCATTAGGCGCAGGAGGAATCGTCTCTTCGCCTATTGACTTGAATCTGTTCAGTGAAGCCCTTTTTGCAGGAAAAATAGTTTCTACAAATAGTTTGCAACAAATGAGAAACATTAAAGACCAATTCGGAATGGGGCTTTTACAAATGCCTTTCTATGACCAAACCGGCTTCGGACACGAAGGTGGAATAGACGGATTTGTGTCCCTGTTCGCTTATTTTCCCGACAGCAATATTTCGTTTGCATATACTGCCAACGGCATGAATTACAACGGAAATGATATTGCCATTGCCGTGTTGAGTGTTGTTTACAATAAGCCGTTTGAAATTCCCGAATTTACAGCATTTGACATCACAGACGAAGAATTGGATAAATATTTAGGCGTTTATTCAAGCAAGCAACTTCCTTTAAAAATGACTATAACCAAAGCCAATGGCAAGTTGTTCGGGCAGGGAACAGGACAGCCTTCTTTTCCTTTGGAATCAACTGCAAAAGACAAATTTGAGTTCAAACAGGCAGGTGTCATTTTGGAATTTAATCCAGCAGACAAGACAATGATACTAAAACAAGGCGGTGGTGTATTTAATTTTGAAAGAGAATGATAAAAAACACTTCCTATAACGTGCAGTTTTGTGAAGCGAGGCAGTAACTCCGCAGAAAAAGGCAGTGCGTTATTGAAAGCTTGTACCCCGCAGCAAGTGCAATGAAAGCCGCCGTTGCGCCAAGCCGCCACCACGTTAGGCGTCAGCGGAGAGGGAGGAGGCAGAAAAACGATTCAGAAGCCTGAATGATTTGAATAAATAACAATACCTGTAATCATTTTTCGTGAAGTATATATTCGAAAACCGAACTGTATCCGCCTCCCATATTGCGTGCAAGCCATAGTTGATATTCCAGATCATCGCGAGGTGTAACGTACCGGCTGCCGACCGGATCAGGAGCAGTAATCACCATGATCGCTTTTCGTCCATCAGTATCGGTTGCCGATATGACCATTTCGCTGCGGAAATCGCCGTAAAGATCGGCTACAAAATTGGATACCAGATGAGAATTAGGGACGGGATTGGGTATCACGCCTTCCATAATCACTATTTCTTTCCCATTGTACTTCCCGATTACCTTTCCGTTGTTGCCGAGAAGTTCGCGTGTGGGATCACCATCCCATTCCATCGGTACAAAACCAACGGGAAATTCGTCACTCAATTTTCTGCCGTCGGACGAAAACAATAAATAAGTTCTGTCATTGTGACCTTCCCGATTGGTCATACACTCCATTCCTGGCGAACCATCCCAGATATCGGCAGTCCAACCAACATGTCCGTGTGACCATGCGGGATCCTCTTCCCTGTTGTTCTTCCAAATGATTTCACCTGTATTTGCATCAACCATATAAATTCCGGCATGCATGGGTGATTCCACAATAAAACAAATCTCCAAACCGGGACGATCGGGGATGTAATCGTGAATTGAAATAATGTCGGGATGTTGCAGGTACAGCGCCCAACGAAGGGTCCCGTCGTGATTCAGACATGCCGTGCCAAATATGATCTCCTGCTTTCCATCGCCATCAACATCAGCTATTTCAATTTTGTGACCTCCCGAACCGTTTGTGGCCATGAAACAGTTATATGTCCACAATTTTTTCAGATTGTTGTCGTATGCCGAAATGATTCCATTTTCATAAAGACCGGTTTGAGTGATCACGGCAGGTGTTTTGCCATCCAAATATGCAATGCTCATTTGTATGCGTGTGGATGATTTGCTAAAATCCGTTTCCATTTTGTCCCACAGCGTTTTCTTCAACACTTTGCCCGACATACCGTCGAGTATGGCCAAATAATTATCTTCTCCGATCTGCAACAAAGTGATTACTTCATCTTTACCGTCGCCATCCATGTCCCATACGTTGAATACCGCATGGCTGGCGCTTCCGTATATATTTCCGTGCCAAGCGATGTCCTTGCGCCACAACGATCTCCCCGTACAGGAAAACGCTTCAAGCTGTACCGGCTTGCCGGGATCTTGAGACCCTTCGTTGTTGCCGTTGTCCAAACGTATCACACAACCGGGTTTTCCATATCCTTCCAGATCACCGAAAACAGGCACCATTCCCCCTTTCTCGAAAAGGGGCTTGAATTTGACCACTACAGGATATTGATCTTCTCCAATGGTGATGGCTGCCCAGTCGGAAGGATGGCTTTCTTTACCGTTTTCGTCAACGGTAATCACACGGTAATAATAACGTTTTTTGTGAACAAGATTCTGTGTATCGAGAAACGAGGTCTGATATATCGGTTCTGTATTGATTTTTATGCCGTTATGGTCACGATACATGAGTTTTACGTCGTTATGTTCACGATCCTGTTCCTCCAGACGATAAATATTAAAACGCGTATCTCCTGAATCGCTGGTCAGCAACGCCCAACTGATTCCTACTCCGCCGTTAGGATGAGGTACCGCAACTACCCGACGATTGAGCATACTCCATCCGGCGCCTTCAGGCTCGCGCACCAAACGAATGCCCAAATCCGGGAGTCTCGCTCCGGGTTCTGCCCTCGACGGCTGTCCGCAATATTCTTTAATACTCGCCCAGCTTCCGCCTATCACTTCATATTCCAAATCGTGTAATGCTTCGATACGATATTTCCACTGCGTAGTTGCCGGATCTTCGTTAGACTGTAAAAACTGCCAAACATTTCCAGACATTTGATATAAACCGATTTTATTTCTGAAACCCCAGTCGGCAGGTTTCAGATAATCTTCCCATCGGTCGTAAATCCTGTTGCGAGAGTCGTTGTAATTTACGGTTTCGGAACTTAATTCCGAATCTTCGTTACCCCAAAAAAATCGGGTAGAATTGTCGCCACCACATGCCGCAAGTTCAAACTCGTGTCGCGTAGGACTGCGATGTATGCGCCCTGTGGTTTGGGTTAACCAATCGGTATATGCCGTTAAATCTTCCCGATTGATGTAAATAACAGGGTAATCTTCTTTCCCGCCGGGAATCTTTCCGTTATACCAGTGCAACGGCTTCCGGTATCCGGTTGCATCCGTAAACTGCCTGTATTCAGCATTGGTGACGGGATGATCCAATATTTCAAAATCGCCGATATTGATTGACTGGTCACCACTTTTCAATTCCATACCCTTGATGAATACAAAATTCTGAAGATTGGGTTGTTGCTCATGCTTGACTCTTTGACAGCCTACTATTCCAACTATCAGGAATATACAAAGAAATTTAATGTAATTCATATTGATGATAACGCACTATAACGGTTTTTTATTTTCTGCAAAAATAGTGTTTTTTACAAAATCAATCCATCCATTGCCAAAAAATTTTACAGAGATACAATTATCTGCCAAATGTATCTAATAAATCATATATTTGGCAAACAATAACTTTCTATTATCTGCCAAATGTGTCTATAAAATCATATATTTGGCAAGTTATTATAGTTTTTTTACATTTATTCCTCATAGAAGAGATCTTCCATTTTCACTTCCGATTGTATCAAACTGTGATAATCGTTTTGTTTCACTCCATAAGTTGTCACCATGGTCAGATGCACTGACTTTCGCGCTTTTGTTTCCCTGACAAATGCTTCACGCTTATTTCGTAGCGATTCGGCATATTTTTTATCAATGGTAAATTCATCTTTAGCATATTTCATTTCGCAAATGTTGATCACTTTGTCGTTGCGGTCAATGAGCAAATCAATCTGCGCACCGGGCGACGATTTCAGGCTGCGCCACGAAGCGCTGTGCGTCAATACGCCCGAAATCCCCAGTTTATGTTTGATTTGTTCTTCGTGCAGCAGGCAAACCAATTCATAGGCATATCCTGTCCACGCGCGATAGCGGGGATTATCGGACATAGTTGTCCAAAAATGCCCGTAATTTGATTTCGAAGCCATGAACTGAATATGAAACAAGGTGAAAAAGTCAATTAACTGATAGACAGTGTATTTGTTCTTTTTTCCAAACGATTGATATTTACGCACAAAGCCACACTGTTCCAATTCTTCCAACACATTGGTCAATCCGCCGCCTTGCAGTTTGGTCGCTGCGATAATCTCGTCGCGTATCATCCCTTTTGCTTTCCTGCCCAATGCATCTACCACTTTGACATGATTTTCGGAATTTTTGAATAGTGAGGCGTAAAGTATTGAATATTCATCTTTTAACGATCCGTTTTTTGAAAAACAAAGTTTGTCAATGTTTTGTGCAAGGCTAAATTGTCGTTCTATCATTTCCATATAGAATGGAATACCTCCAAGAATCATGTAACTTTCTACTATCGAGCGTTTTTCCATCACGATTTTTTTATATAGAAAAAATTTTTCACATTCGCAAAGGGTAAAAGGCTCTATCAACATGCGACGTGTTACGCGATTATGAAGACCGCCGCGATTTTTAAGCAATTTGTTGATCATCCACGAAGTTGCAGAGCCGCATACAATCAACAGAATATCAGGACGAGATGACGCCCAACTGTTCCAAAAGTATTCCAATGCCGTGATAAACCCCGAACGCGGCGTATCCAACCATGACAACTCATCAATAAAGATGATTTTTTTACCTTTCTTTTTAGAATGTTCAAGCAAATGAATCAGTTGTCTGAACGAATCCATCCATGATTGCGTCAGCGAATAAGGCATTTTTCCGTAATGGTTCAATGCTGCATTGAAATTTTTCAGTTGCTCATCTTTTTTTGCGTTTGCCAGACCTGTATGGTAGAAAGTAAACGAGTTATCGAAAAATTCTTTAATCAGGAAAGTTTTCCCAACACGTCGGCGTCCATATACAACGACAAATTCCGGATTTATAGAATTAACGTACTGTTTTAAAGCATTTTGTTCCTCTTTTCTTCCTATGATTTCCATCGGATTTTTATTTTAATAATTCGCCACAAATGTATCAAAAATATATGATTTGGCAAATAATAAGATAACCTACAAAATCGTGACATCTAATTCTGGGGCAGGTCAGGGGTTCTGAGTTTAGGGAAAGAACTTTTGTCCGTTGAATTTTAAATTGGCTCATTTCGAGAATTTTAGTTACGTTTGCTCAGTAGAGAGGTCTGTGTACAACGTGATGGCGGCTTGGCGAAGCGGCAGCTGATACTGCACGTTCTGCGAGGTACTGTTCGTGCTTATTTAGGAAAAGGTTTTGCCGAACCACAGACAGAAGTAAGCAATCAACGAACAGTTTCACGCTTTTTTATTTCAGAAATCCCCAAACCCTTATCTTAGTGAAAATTTCTCTTTCTAAAGCGACCCTTCTTCTATTTCCCTGATGATCTGTTCAATGGTTTTATCTTCTCCCAACGAAGGATCATATCGTGTTTTGAGGTTCGAGCCGAAAACTCTGGCTATTGCCTGCCAGAAAACAGCCGATAACGATCCTCGAAAATCTTTCAGTATCTCGTATGTTGTATTGCCTGTTTCGCGATCAACCAGCCGTAACAGGATTCTTCCCTGCGTAACGGTCAGTTTCCGTAATTCGCCTTCAAATTCGGTTCTCAGTTCATCTTCCACTTTTTTACTGTATGATTTTCGTTCTTTTTCCGTTTGGAGTTTCAGATAATATTCATTTAACTCATGCAGTTTTTTTCCGGCTAATTTGGCATAAGGGTATACTTTTTTGACATTATATACCAATCGCCAAAACTGACGTTCTTCAGCTTTGCTTTTGAACCTACGGGGCGCTCGGACAACAATTTCGCGTAAACGAATATAATACACCGTATCACCGTTTTCTACCTTGTAGGCAACGGGCGTACCTTTTCTCTCCATCGTCTGCGCCGTTGAAGAAACAATGCTGCAAAGGACTAAAAAAACACTAATAATAAAGATCCGCATTTTTTAATATCGCTCTTAAATTGGCTGGTTATTTTTCCCCTCCAATTTTCGTTCCAAAAATACAAAATAATATACTATTTTTGTCGGTCAACAAATAATTCATCTATTGAATACCGAATTATACATAGCAAAACGTTTGTTAAACGGGGGATCACGAAAGAAATCCACCGGACTGATGGTGACCATCAGTATTTTTGGTATTGCGTTAAGCGTTGCTGTGATGATCATCGCTGTGGCCATCACCAGTGGATTTAAGGAAGAAATAGGACGCAAAGCCACAGGATTTGCAGCCGATATCCAGATCACCAATTTAGACGGTAACCATTCGCTGTACAATATGTCGCCCATTTCGGCCAACCAGCCTTTTTTGGGCGAGTTGAAAATGATACCAGAAGTGCGGCATGTGCAGCAATATTGTGTAAAACCGGGCATCATGAAAAGCGCCGACGAGATACAGGGCATTGTGCTGAAAGGCGTTGGTAAGGATTTTGAATGGGATTTTTTCCGGAAAAACATGGTGGAAGGAAGCATATTTCAAGTTTCTGATTCGGTAACGTCAAACGATATTATTTTATCGAAACACATTGCCAAACTGCTCCAACTCAATTTAGGCGATCCGGTGATTATCTATTTTGTACAGGAACCTATCCGTTTTCGAAAATTGTCAGTTACGGGCATTTACGAAACAGGCCTGATGGAACTCGATAAACGATACGCGCTCATTGACATGCAACATCTGCAACGATTAAATGACTGGACTTCAGATCAAATCAGTGGTTTCGAGATTTTTATCCGAGATTTTGACAAAATTGAGCAAATCACAGGCGATGTTTTCGATCTGGCCGGCTTTCGTCTCTCCGAAGATGGTTCGAGCCTGAACATACAGAATGTGCGCGATTTATATTCACAAATCTTCGATTGGCTTAATCTTCAGGATACTACCGTTGCCATTATCCTCTTGCTCATGGTACTGGTGGCGGGATTCAACATGATTTCCGGATTGCTGATCATCATCCTTGAGCGTACTTCCACTATCGGGGTGTTGAAAGCGCTTGGCGCCAGCAATCGTTTTATCCGCAAGATTTTCCTTTACGAATCATCTTTTTTTGTGGTAAAAGGTTTATTGTGGGGAAACATCATCGCATTAATTTTATGCTGGCTGCAATGGAATTTCGGCATCATCACGCTTGATCAGGAAAGTTATTTCCTCGACAAAGCGCCTGTGTCCGTACATTTGTTGCATTTGATACTGATCAACATCGGTGCCGCCGCCGCCATCCTGTTGATGTTACTCTTGCCTTCGGCTATGATCAGTAAGATAAGTCCCGAATCAACCATCAAATACAGGTAGGATGTGTCTGTACGGATTAATCGGGTATCCATTATCACATTCATTTTCGCAAAGTTATTTGAACGAAAAATTTGCGAACGAAGGACGAACAGGATATTCATACAGAAATTTCCCGATAAACGATATTCGTGATTTACGTAATCTGCTGGAACAACAGACCGATTTACGCGGATTCAATGTGACCATACCTTATAAGGAACAAATCATCCCTTTTATGGATGAGATGGACAGCGTTGCCGAGGCTGTAGGCGCTGTAAATACCGTACAGGTCGTGCGTAACGGAAATACAATACATCTGAAAGGTTACAATACTGATGTATACGGATTTAGTCGGTCGTTGGAGGAATGGTTTCATATTTTATGTTCTGCAACATGTGAAACGGAATTGCTGCAACAAGCGCTGGTGTTGGGAACGGGCGGCGCCTCTAAAGCAGTCATCTGTGCATTGTCACGGATGGGTGTTGAGGCACATTTGGTATCACGTAAGGAAGGCAAAGACGTATACAAAACTTACGATCAATTAGTCAGAGACGATATTGCCGCACATCCTCTGATTGTACATACCACGCCTTTGGGGATGTTTCCCAACATTGACGAATATCCGGCAATACCGTATCAATACCTGACGGAAAAACATTTCCTGTACGATCTGATCTATAATCCCGAAGAAACCCTATTCATGTGCAAAGGCCGTGAAATGGGCGCTTCAGTACACAATGGTGAACGTATGCTGCATCTGCAGGCTGACAAGGCATGGGAAATTTGGAATAATAATGAATGTAATTGATATTTTTTTTCTAATGAACAAATGTTCGGCAAGAAGTGACGTGTAATCATTTGTTAAACTTATATTTATGTTTTATTTTTCACGATTGAGCAATTGAATTTTTTGGCGAGATTTAACAATTTTCGTCTTTCCCATTCTTCCTGTTTTTGTTGATACATCAATTCTCCCTGTTCCATGTATGCATTACCATAGGCGAGCGTATTGTAAAACAGGATTTCCAATTTTCTACAAGTGGCAGTGATCGCTTGCGCCTTTCCGATTCTTGGCGCAAGTCGTCGATAGAAAGCGCCCAGTGCGGTTTTTGTTTGGGATATGGAAGGGATGAGTTTTCGGAATGCTTGCGCGGCGGAGCTTTTTATCCGGTCGGTTCTTGAGGAAATAACATGTCCGCCGGTAATTTTGTTGTGCGGCACAAATCCAAGGTATGAAGCAAAATGGTGAGCATTAGGGAATTTGGACATATCTATGCCTACTTCCGATATGATTTGCAGGATAGCATTGTCCCGCTCACGCATGTAACTCCGAAGCATGGCTATCTGCTGCGGGGGATGAAAAGAGCCGCGCAAAAGCCCATAAAGATGAAGGGTCTGCAACCATTGACAGTCTGCAATGTCTGTCTTGCGTCCCGGAACCATCCTGAATTTCTTCGGATTCACAAGGCATACCTCTATGCCGGCTTCTTCCAGAATAAAGTAAATCGTAGTCCAGTACACCGAAGTGGATTCCATGGCTACATGCTTGATTCCGCACGAAACAAGCAAATCCCTGCACGCAAGCAAGTCGCACGTAAAAGTCTCAAAACGGTGAACAATCGCTATGTCCAACTCTGCGGATATGCCCGGATTTTGTTCAAAGAAATTCGGTTGATGTAATAAATAATGGTTATCTTTGTCGTTTAAAAATTTAAATTGAATTTCAGACATGCTATCACATACTTATATTGCTTTTGATCTTGGAGCCACCAGCGGACGGGCTATTGCCGGAACTTTAGCCGATGGAAAAATCGTTATGGAAGAAATTTCGCGTTTTAACAATGGAATCATTCCTGTAGGCGAACATTTTCACTGGAATCTTTTAGGGATATACAACATCCTCAAAAACAGTTTAAAAATCTGCGCTCAAGAAGGAAAATTTCATCCGGAGTCTATCGGCATTGATACATGGGGAGTTGATTTCGGATTGCTGGCGAAGGACGGATCGTTACTTGGCGAACCGTATGCTTACCGCGACCCGCACACAAACGGTATGATGGATGAATATTTCAAGTTGGTACCACGCGAAAAAGTGTATGATTTAACGGGAATACAATTCATGCAGTTCAACAGTCTGTTCCAGTTATTTGCCATGAAACATAACGGTTCGTCGCTGCTGGAATGTGCCGTGGACTTGTTGTTTTTGCCCGACATGCTCAACTATCTGTTTACGGGTGTCAAAAAGGCTGAATTTACCATTGCTTCTACGTCGCAAATGCTGAACCCCAGAACAATGACATGGGCTAAGGAGTTGTTTGACGCATTTGGCGCACCGCTTTCGCTGATGCAGGAAATAGTGCTGCCCGGCGCCGTAGTGGGAGTGCTCACCGACGCCATCGCTAAAGAAACGGGAATAGGTAAAATACCCGTAGTTGCTGTCGGCGCACACGATACTGCTTCGGCAATTGCAGCCGTACCTGCCGAAGGCGAAAACTGGGCATACCTCAGTTCGGGCACATGGTCGCTGATGGGTATCGAAACACGCAAACCATTGATTGATAAAGAAACGGAAGCAATGAACTTCACCAACGAAGGCGGTATTGAGGGTACTTTCCGTTTTCTGAAAAACATCACCGGAATGTGGCTGTTGGAGCAATGTCGAAAAGATTGGGAACAGGAAAACTACTCTTATGAACAGTTAGTGAATATGGCTAAAGCCGAAAAACCATTCCGGTGTTTTGTAGATCCTGACGCTTCCGATTTTCTGAATCCGGAAAGCATGGTGAAAGCCATCTGCAACTATTGTACCCGCACGGGACAAATGGCGCCCGAGAACACAGGACAGACCGTTCGTTGCATCATCGAAAGTCTTGCCATGAAGTATCGGTTTACGATGGAACTGCTTCAACGTGTGTCGCCGCATCCTGTCGAAAAGTTACACGTGATTGGCGGCGGTTCCCGGAATACCTGGCTATGTCAACTCACAGCCAATGCGATAGGTATGCCTGTAGTGGCAGGCCCTGCCGAAGGTACAGCCATGGGTAATCTGCTGGTACAGGCAATGGCTCTGGGTCATCTCAAATCGTTGGCCGACATCCGCAAAGTAGTGCGTAACTCTGTAGAAACGGAAACACACCTGCCACAGGATATCGCTGAATGGGACAAAGCATACGGGCAGTTCCGCAGTGTTATCTGACATTCCGTATGACCGCTGTTATTTCCGAAATTCTTCAAGGTTTTGCCGGTTTGTTCTGGCCAAACGTATGTGCATGTTGTTCCTCCGGATTGATGCGAGGTGAACAATATATTTGCAGCCACTGTTTGTACGAATTGCCCGTTACCCATTTTCACAAGGAACAAGATAACCCTGTGGCACAGATTTTTTTCGGTCGGGTGATGGTGGAATATGCTACAGCAGCCTATTTTTTCCGTAAAGGAAACAGCGTACAGCATTTGGTACACCAAATTAAATACAAAGGAGAAAAGGAAATGGGTATGATGCTTGGGAAAGAAACAGGTAAAATATTGTGCGACACCTGTTTTTCTGAAATTGATCTTATTGTACCCGTTCCGCTTCATCCCAAAAAATTGCGAAAGAGAGGCTATAATCAAAGCGAATGGATTGCGCGAGGCGTAGCAGATGTATTGGATAAACCGATGGATGTACAAACACTGATGCGTCGTTTTTTGACCACATCGCAAACCCGCAAAAAACGTTTCGACCGTTGGGAAAACGTCAATTCCGGTTTTGGACTTACCAATTCCGACACTTTTGCAGGGCGACATATCCTGCTCATTGACGATGTGATTACTACCGGTGCAACGCTCGAAGCATGTATACACGCTGTATTGACAGCGCCGGAATCCAGAGTAAGCGTAGCAACGCTTGCTTTTGCATCCGCTTGAATTAATTGATATGTAAAATTTTAAATGTCATTTCCCGCATCAAATCGCCATGTGAAGCGGAAGAATTGCCTATGCCCTTTGATTTCAGATCGTACTCACGCAGGATGGATATAATTTGTATGATTTTTGACGCGGGATATTTACGTGCAGCCGCCTCATAATCTTTTACAAAAAACGGGTTGACTTTCAGCGCTGACGCTACCGCTGACTGCGACCTGTCGGGCAGGTAATGACAGGTAAGTATTTTCACGAAATACGAATAGAGCGACGAGATCACCATTACCATCGGATTACTGTTTGGGTTGTTTGCAAAATAATTGATGATGCGGTTCGCTTTCAGCACGTTTTTTTCACCAAGCGCATTTTGAAACTCAAACACGTTGTAATCCTTACTGATTCCAATGTTTTTTTCAATCAGTTCAAGTGTGATTTTTTTCTCATTCACCGGTAGCGTAATCATCAACTTGTTCAATTCGTTGGCTACTTTACTCAATTCAGATCCAAGATATTCAGTGAGCAGGTTTGCTGCCGCAGGCGCTATGGCGTAGCCACGTTCCGTCAAATAACCGGTGATCCAATCCGGAACTTTATTGTCATACAGTTTTTTCGAGTCGAATACTGCTGCATCCTTCAATTTGTCAAGATTTTTATAAAGGCTCGAACGTTTGTCGAATTTGCCTTTGTAACAAATAACTAAAATAGTGGATTGTAGCGGTTTTTCCATGTAAAACTGCAATTTGTTGATATCTTTCAGGTTTTGTGCTTCCTTCACAATGACTACCTGATGCTTCGACATCATTGGGAAACGCAGGGCTGAATCGCGAACCGCATATACGTTCGTATCCTTTCCGTACAGAATCATCTGATCAAATGCTTTTCCCTGTTCGGGAAGGGCATTCTCAGCAATGTGTTCGGTGATCATATCTATAAAATAGGGTTCTTCACCCATCAGAAAATAGACCGAACGATAACGTTCCTTTTTCAGTTCGGTCATGATTTGCTCAAAAGTCATCATTCAATTATTCAGTTATTCGGTTATTCAGTTATTCAGTTATTCAGTTATTCAGTTATTCAGTTATTCAGTTATTGGTATCGGTTGTAACAACAAATATCTTCTATTTTTTTACGAATTTTAGGGCGTAAAGTTTGCGACGACGGATAACCTAATGTGATGATCAACTCAGCGCGTTTGTTTTTGGGGATATGAAGCAACTCTTTTACTTTTTTTTCGTTGAACCAACCCAGAATACAAGTACCCAAACCTACGGCTGTTGCCTGCAAGCAAAACTGGAGCGCCACAATTCCGATATCCATCAACGTATAAGGTTTATCCTTGAGGATGGTACCGATCTTTGACGTCAGATTGGGATTTTCGCGAACAATCACCACTAAAAGCGGGGCTTGCTTTGTGAAATGATTCATGGAAACTAACGGCCCCGACGTCGTATGATCGGCTATTTGTTTTTTTAATTCAGGATCATTCACCACAATGAATTTCCACGGTTGCGCATTACATGCCGATGGCGCCATTCGTGCGGCTTCGAGGCAACTGTCTAATTTTTCTGGCTCTACCGGCTTGTCGGAATAACCGCGTACACTTTGCCGTTGAACCAATATTTCTAAAAAAAATTGAGAATTCATATTAAAAATTTTGAAACAAATGTAATCATAATTCGTATACATAAAAATAAAAAGTGTTCATGAAGGGTATCAGATTAAAAATATTACTGATCATATTGATGTTGGTTCCTGTACCGTTCAGTTGTAAAGACAAGAATGAGTGTATGGATTTGTACGTGGAACCGTACTTCGATATACAGGAAATGAATTTTTCATATATTGATATGTATTATATCACTAAACAGGGAACACTCATGTTTGACCTGTTTAGTCAGGATTATGACAACCATGTATATCCGTGCGACAGCATGGCGTTATACATTGAGGCGTCGTTGTTGTTGTTTCATTCGAAAAATAACATACAACCACGTTTCAGTTTTACGCAGGAAGCTTTTGCCTGTAATTCGAAACGTCCCGGTTATGCGGGTACCCGCGAACAGATTGACAAAATTTATGTATCCAGCAATTACGATTTTGACGAGACACATAGTAAAGATTATGATTTGAGTGATATCATTGATATTTTTGCCTACAATCAAGGTTGGATGTCGTTGAGCGAATATAATAAAAATTCTCCTTACGAAGCGCCCAAACGTTTCTATTTGCTGATCAAGCGTAAACCCACACGCTCAATGACGCAACAGTTTGTGATCAAATATTATATGAAAACAGAGCCGGGTACCGTACCTGAATACTATATCATCACTACGCCAGTCTTACAGGTAAGATAATAAATTGTTTTTCGGAAATTTTGATTACCTTTGCCCGCTGAAATTTCATTAAATAATAATATAATAAATTCATAATCAATGTCAGAAAACAAATATGTATATTTTTTCGGAAACAAGACAGCCGAAGGAAATGGTAAAATGAAAGAGTTGCTGGGTGGCAAAGGCGCCAACTTAGCCGACATGAACCTGATTGGAATACCCGTTCCTCCGGGTTTCACCATTACAACGGAGATATGTACCGAGTATTATAAGGTAGGACGCGAAGGTGTCATTAAAATGATTCGTCCTGCCGTTGAAGAAGCCATGAAGAAAGTAGAATCCGCTGTGGCAGGTCCCAAGTTTGGCGATAAAGTCA
>Ga0082212_10006167_pt1 | contig 16172 bp, 13 predicted proteins | sample TergutNt197P3_FD_71548 | JGI IMG/M metagenome (GOLD analysis project Ga0082212, IMG submission 71548) | Neocapritermes taracua P3 segment gut microbial communities from Petit-Saut dam, French Guiana - Nt197 P3 | ecosystem: Host-associated > Arthropoda: Insects > Digestive system > Gut ... | reverse complement strand
GGGGCCGGATTATCGCTTTTTATTGCCGCTGTCGGTTTTGCTGGGCGCCATATTCATGGTAGCTACAGATATAGTGGCGCGCGTTTTGTTCGCTCCCGCCGAAATACCGATAGGCGTCATCACTGCTGTGTGCGGCGCGCCTTTCTTTCTTTATTTGCTGCGTAAAAAAATGAAGAGTATTTTCTGAAAATGAACGAATACGAAGTTTGCTTAAACGAGGTTTCGCTCGCTTACGGCGATTCAGAAGTAGTCCACAGGGTTTCTTTCGGTCTGGATCGCGGCGCTTTCGCGGGTTTGGTAGGCCCCAACGGCAGCGGTAAATCCACTATAATAAAAAGCCTCTCGCGTATTTTAGAACCCGCGCATGGACAAATATCGTTTCGCGGCCAAAACGTAAAAAATATGAAGCAAAAAGACCTGGCAAGACTTTTGGCTGTGGTGCCGCAAAATGCCGTCCTGCCGTCGCTTTTTACCGCTTTTGAAATCGTGCTTATGGGCAGGAATCCACATAAGGGTTTTTTGAGCTACGAAGACGAAAAAGACATGGAGATGGTGCGTGACGCAATGGAAAAAACCGATACCTGGCGTTTTCGCGACCGCCGTATTCACGAGCTATCGGGCGGCGAGATTCAAAGCGTGATTATCGCCCGCGCTCTGACGCAGGATACGGACATAATCGTACTGGACGAGCCTACGGCGGCACTGGACGTGGCGCGCCAGATTGAAATTCTTAATTTCCTGCGAGGTCACTGCAAGGAACGAAACAAAACCATAATCGCCGCAATTCACGATTTAAATTTAGCCGCTCATTACTGCGACCGCCTGATCCTGCTGAAAAAGGGGGTTGTTTTTATCGACGACGCGCCGTCAAAGGTAATCACCAACGAAAATCTTTCGACTGTATACGGCAACGGCAGCTATGTTTATCCGCACCCTCTCTCCGGCCTGCCCGCCGTCCTGCCGATGGTGGAATGAACGGCGCCGCCTAAAAGCCGATACGCCATTTTTTATTATCCGGCGGGATAATAAGTTCCTGCAACGTTTGAACAATGGTTTTGATTGACTCGTCGTGCTTCCCGATAGCGTTTTCAAACTCTGCAATCTTGGCGGCCAATTCCTGGTAGGCAGGTATAGTTTGCCGAAGTCAGACAAAGGCACGGATAATCAAGATGCTTATCTCCTTGGCTCTCGGTGAATTAAGAATAGCTGACAGCATAAGCGTTCCGTGTTCGGTGAAGGCATAAGGGGAATACCGGCGTCCGCCATGTTTTGAGGTCACTTTTTGTAACCTCAAACTTGAGATGCCAAATTGGCATCTCAAGTTTTCCCATTCGTTTTCGGATAACTGGAAAATGAAGTCTTTCGGAAAACGATCTAAATTTCGCTTTACCGCCCTAACCAACGCGCCTGTTTCCACTCCATAGAGAACGGCCAAATCTTCATCTAGCCCGGATATTTCATACCGATTCTACTGCGGCGGCGCAATATTGGGCGGTTCACGAACCGCCCCTATATTCGTTGCGCTTGTTTTGTCTCCTTGACATATTGTCCAATATGCCTTCGTCGCCAAAACTGCGCGCGCCTTGTACCCACGCACTCTTGCACCGCCGCGCTACGAATCGGTATGAAATATTGAGGTTAATCCAAAATATCCGCGCTTAATTATTCCAGCGGCGGAGCGGCGGAAGATTCCGGCTGACGCAATTTTTCGAGCTTGCGCAGGCGTTCCAGTTCTCGGCGTTCGGCGGAGCGTTGTTTGCGGCGTTCAAGAATTTTTATACGCCTGGTTTCATCAATTTTGATACGGTCTTTCAGTTTTTTCCAGAATTCCCGGAAATACTGCGCCATTGAAACCAGCGCGAAAAACACCACTGCCCAGAGCAGTATTTCCGCGGTTTTTTCCACCCAGCCGTGGTATTTTTCGCCGAGAATCAGGCCAACAACTGCGGCGACCTGCATCACCATTTTCCCTTTGCCTATTCGGGAAACGTCTATCGAAAATCCTTCATGCGCGGCGATACTGCGCATCCCGCTTACCGCGAACTCGCGTCCGATTATGACCACAACCATCCATGGCGCGGCGATGTGCCGCCATACCAGAGCTATCAACGCTGAAGAAATCAGGAGTTTGTCGGCAATGGGATCAAGCAGGCGTCCAAGCGTCGTTACCTGCCTGCGCCGTCGCGCCAGATAGCCGTCAAGCATGTCTGTCAGCGCGGCTAACAGAAAAAGACTTGCGCCCCATATAGTCCTTTCGGGAATTGACCGGTCATTTGCCAGAAGAATGGTGACAACTACCGGCACAAGAAATATTCGAGCTATTGTCAGCGCGTTCGGCAAATTCATAGACGCACAGGGTATCACAAAATCGCCAAAACCGCGCAATAATTCATTAATATGAATTTCATGTTATACTAATTATTTAGATTCTCCTGAAGGATTACGTCATGATTAAAGCCCTGATACTTGCCGGAGGAAAAGGCGCGCGGCTGCGACCGCTTGCGCTGCATATTCCAAAACCGATTGTTCCACTGGCGAACATACCTTTTTTGTTTTTTCAGATAGACCGCATCAAACTCGCTGAAATCACGGAAATAATTCTCAGTCTTTCTTATCAGCCGCGTAAAATCACTGATATATTCGGCGACGGGAGGCAGTATGGCGTCATCATGCGCTACACGCACGAAGACCTGCCGCTCGGCACGGCAGGCGCGTTCAAGGCGGCGGAAAACCTTATAGACGACACGACGATAGTGCTTAACGGGGACATTCTGACGGACATCGATTTGCGTGAAGTTCTACGTTTTCACCGCGAAAAAAAAGCGGAAGCGACGATTGTCACCACGCGCGTAATGAATCCATCCGGATATGGTCTGGTGGAAACCGGTACTGACAACCGCATAGTACGTTTTACGGAAAAACCGCCTGAGGACGAAGTAATCGGGGATACTATAAACGCGGGCATCTATATATTGGAACGCAGTACACTCGACCGTATTCCGTCGGGCGACGCGCAGAGTTTTGAACGCGAACTCTTTCCCGCCATGGCACATGATGGCGCGCGGATATTCGCGTATCCGATGCAGGGCTTCTGGCAGGATGTCGGCAGCCCAAGAAAATATCTGGAAGCCAGTTTCGGTGTCATCTCCGGCCGGGTGCGCCTGCCGCGTTATCCAAATAAATACTGCGGCCTGAACGAATGGGATAAATCACGGATTACAATCGACGCGCATACAATGCTGGATGGAAAATGCGTTATCAAGCCGGGCGTGACAATCGAAAATTCCGTGCTGGGCGAAGGCTGCCGCATAGAAGAGGGAGCGCGAATCAAGGATTCGGTTATCTGGAACGGAACGCGAATTCTTCCCGGCGCGCGCATAGAAAGATCAATCATAGGACGGCAATGTTTCATCGGCGAAGGCGCGATGCTGCGGCCGGGAACGGTACTGGGCGATAAATCCAGCGTTTCGGATTTCAGCCTTATTTAGCAGCTATGACATGGGAGCGCCGGCGTCCCCGCCGGTCGTGTAAATGATTAACGTGGGCGGTTCGCGAACCGCCCCTACATTGGGAACGCGCGCCTTCGGCACGCATCTTATTTATTAAACGACCGGCGGGGACGCCGGCGCTCCCATGTCATTTCATCAAGCCTTTGCGTACATACTTCATCAAACCGCCTGCGGCTATCAGTTCCCGCATGAATGCCGGAATTGGCTTTGACAGGTATTCTTTTTTTAACGTGACATTGGTGATTTTGCCGCTTTCAGTATCAACCCGAAAAATATTCCCCGGTTCGGCATCGGCGGCAACCGGCGCTTCAATGATGGTCAGGCCGATGTTAAACGCGTTGCGATAGAAGATGCGGGCATAGCTTTCAGCCACGACGCAGGCGATGCCGACAGCCTTTATTGCAAGCGGCGCATGCTCGCGCGATGAACCGCAGCCGAAATTTTTCCCGGCTACGATAATATCGCCTGCCCTTACAATTCCCGGGAATGCCGGGTCAGCGTCTTCCATTACATGCGCCGCCAGTTCTTTAAGGTCGGTGGTATTCAGATAACGCGCGGGGATGATTTCATCGGTGTTTACGTCATCGCCGAATTTATGTATTTTGCCTTTGATAATCATTTTTTCACCCCTTTCGCCCAATCCGCTCCGCGTACTTCGTCAGGCAGCGCAATCCGTCCTTTGATTGCGGATGCCGCGGCCACTCCGGCGGAAGCCAGGTAAACCTCGCTTTCGACATGTCCCATGCGCCCAACGAAATTGCGGTTGGTTGTCGCCACGGCTCTTTCACCCTTGGCCAGAATGCCCATGTGTCCTCCGAGGCAAGGCCCGCATGTAGGCGGCGAAATAATACAGCCGGCTTCAATAAATATTTTAAACAGCCCTTCACTCATTGCCTGGCTCCAGACCGCCGGCGTTGCGGGAATGATTATCGCGCGGACACGCGGGCTGACCTTTCTTCCTTTCATTAATTTCGCGGCTTCGCGCATGTCTTCGATGCGGCCGTTTGTGCAGGAACCGATTATTACCTGATCGATAATCACATCACGCGCTTTTGAAACCGGCACGACGTTTGAAGGGAGATGCGGTTTTGCAACCACAGGCTCCATGCCTGTTACGTCGAATGTCTCAACTCTCTCGTATTCCGCCCCGGCGTCGGATTCGTAATAGCGCGGATTGCGCTGCGCCCTTTTTTCCGCCCAGGCGCGTGTTATTCCGTCGGGAGGCACGATGCCGGTTTTTGCGCCCGCCTCAATCGCCATATTGCTCATTGTCAGGCGGCCTTCCATGGAAAGTTTGCCGATGACAGGGCCGATGATTTCAATGGCGCGATAGTTAGCGCCTTCCACGCCGAGCCGCGCGATGGCGAGCAAAATCAAATCCTTGCCGGTAACGTCTTTTGGCAGTTTTCCTTTGAAAACCAGCTTGATGGTCGGCGGAACTTTAAACCAGGCTTTCCCTGTAAGCATAGCCGCAGCAAGGTCGGTTGAACCGACTCCAGTTGAGAAAGCGCCAAGCGCGCCGTAGGTGCAGGTATGAGAATCCGCGCCGATTATCAGGTCGCCCGGAACGACGACGCCCTGTTCGGGTAAAAGCGCATGCTCGACGCCGCATTCACCCTGATCCCAGTAATATATAAGATTCTGCTCACGAGCGAATTCGCGCAAAACCTTCGCCTGCTCCGCGGACTTGATATCTTTGTTCGGAGTGAAGTGGTCGGGAACCAGCGCGACTCGCTTGCGGTCAAAGACCTTTTTCCCGCCGTTTTCACGAAACGCCTGAATCGCAAGCGGCGCGGTGATGTCGTTTCCAAGACAGAGGTCAAGTTTCGCGAGTATTATATCGCCCGGGCTAACCGATTTTGAGCCGGACGCGCGGGCAAGTATCTTTTCCCCGATTGTCATTGGTCTGGTCATATCGCAATTCTCCTTTGTTCAACGCGCCGATTCTGCTTCAGGTAAAGAAATAATTTCTCCCTGGATGCGCGAATTTTCAATGGTTATCAGCCCCACGCTTGCCGGAAGATTATACCTTCGCGGTCCGGCGCTGCCGGGATTGAAATATAAAACGCCGTTGCGTGTTTCCTGCGCCTGCCTGTGCGAGTGTCCGTAAATCACCGCAGCGAATCCGGCAGCGACAGGATCAATATCCAGCCGCGCGAGATCGTGCAGTACGTATAAATTAACATCTCCAACTGTAACTACATCGTTCGCGGGGAGTTCATTACACCACAAGGCCTTGTCCATATTGCCGCGAACTGCCGACATCGGCGCGATTTTTTTCAACTCCATCATTACCAGCGACCCACCGATATCCCCGGCGTGGATAATAAGTTCAACTCCGGCAAACACCGCCGCAATTTCAGGCCGCAACATCCCGTGTGTATCGGAAATAATCCCTATTTTACGCATCCGACTGGTTCCATTCTTTTATAAAACAAACATGATACTGCCCTGAAAAAAGGTATACAAGCCGACAGACCTGGGAGCGCGGGCGTCCTCGCCGGCGTATAATCAAAAAAAACGCGCGACGAAGAAGCGCTTCAATTGTCGCGGGCAACGCCCGCGATTGTTTTATTGATTATACGCCGGCGAGGACGCCCGCGCTCCCAGGTCTCCCAAGTCTGGAATTTTTACGTCGCACTCCAAAAACATCTCCACGTCTTGACATTATTCCGTTATTTACGCAATTGAGTTTGTTAACTATCATTGATGATGCAAGGGAGACGATATATGGCCGGAAAATTTTAATATGAAGCTATCATGGAATGAAATACAAAGGAGTGATTACGGGATTGCCGAAAATGTGGTTTTCGGTTCAGAATCGTGCTGGAGTATTGGAAAAGGTTATTGGGAAATAAAAAAAGGGGACAACGTATGAGCGATGCCGGAAAATATTCAAGACTAATGGAACCAGGAAAAATCGGAACCGTTAAAACCAGGAACCGCATTATTAAATCGGGCGCGGGAATGCTCATGTGGCATGAAGACGACCTCCACATGCGCGAAGACGTTAAAGCGTTCTATGAAGGAATCGCCCGCGGAGGCGTGGGTATGCTGGTGGTCGAGTCTCCTACCATCGACTATCCAAAAGGCGCGCGCTGGAAAGAGCGATACCGCATCGACGATGATAAATACATAAAGGGACTCAGCGAACTTGTGGAAGTTATTCATCGTCACGGCTGCCCGACTTTCATGCAGATGAATCACGACGGCCCCTGGCAGGTGAAACTTCCCTTCGCGCCTGAACCGTTTTACGACGGCGAGCCTGTCGGAGCGTCGCCGGTAAGCGTTTCATGCGACAGCGATTTTCACAACCAGCCGCCTCACGCGCTGACCGTTGAAGAAATAGAAGAACTCGTGGATAAATTCGCCGCCGCCGCCGTCCGCGCGCAAAAGGCGGGCTTTGACGGCGTCGATATAAACGCGGCCAGCAGCCATCTGCTGCATAATTTCATATCTCCTTTCTGGAATCGGCGCGAGGATCGTTACGGAGGCAGTGTAGAAAACCGCGCGCGCTTTGCGATGGAAGTAATACAGGAGATTAAAAAGCGGCTGGGAAAAGATTTTCCTGTTTCAATCATTCTTAACGGCATGGAAATCGGCCAGGTCGTCAACGTGGAAAACAGCAAATGCCTGACGCCGGAGGACAGCCGCAAGATTGCGAAATGCCTGGAATCTGCGGGCGCGGACGCCATAATGGTTCGCAGCCACTGGCTGGGTTATCATGTGGGTTCGTATCTGACAGACGCGCTGTTTTATCCCGAACCGCCTGTCCCCGTTGAATCCATCCCGAAAGAATATTACGCGGAACAAAAAGGCGCGGGCGCCAACCTTACGCTGGCGGCGGGAATTAAAAAAATGGTTTCCATACCTGTTACAGTCGTCGGGCGCATGGACGCGGATATGGGCGAGCAGGCTATCACCGAAGGCAAAATCGACTTTGTAGCCATGACGCGACGCCTTATAGCCGATCCTGATTACCCTAAAAAAGTAGCAACCGGAAAGATGGAAGACATCGCTCCCTGCACGGGATGCGACAACTGCCTGGGAAGCCGCCGCTGCCGCGTCAACGGCCTTGTAGGCACTCCGTTTAACACAATCGAAAAAGCTGAAAAGAAGAAAAAGGTGCTGGTAGTAGGCGGCGGGCCGGCGGGCATGTCGGCGGCGAGGGTTTCGGCGCTGCGCGGCCACGATGTCACGCTTTACGAAAGGACCGGCGCGCTGGGCGGTCTTCTGCCGCTTGCGTATATGGTCAAGGGGCCGCATCCAGAAAACCTGTCGCTGCTTATTGAATATTTCACCCGCCAATTACGTAGTCTTGGAGTGAAGGTTGTTCTGGGACGCGAAGCCGGCCTCGACACGATTGACGCCATCAAGCCCGACGCGGTGTTTCTTGCCGCGGGCGGCGTTTCAACGATGCCTGAGATTCCCGGCATTGAAAAATCCATCGTGGTCAGCGGCGCGGCGCTGCACAAACAGTTGAAATTTTTCCTCAAATTCTTCGCCCCGCAGACTCTGCGGAAACTTTCGAAATTATATATGCCGTTGGGCAAACGGGTGATTGTCATAGGCGGCGCTATTCAGGGATGCGAACTTGCCGAATTTCTAACGCATCGCGGGCGTTCAGTAACAATCGTCGAAAAGAACGAGATGATCGGCGAAGGCATGGTTGACGCCCTGCTCGACCACCTGAGGATCTGGTTTAAGAAAAAAGGCGTGAAGCTAATTGGCGGAGTCAAGGAATACGTTGAAATCACCGGCGACGGTCTTACAATCATCGACAGGGACGGACGAAAACAGACGCTTCATGCGGACAATATCGTATCGGCGCTGCCGCTTTCGCCGTTGAACTCATTGCTCGAAGGAATCCGCGCCAGAGTTCCGGAAGTTTACGCTGTGGGCGATTGCGATAAACCCGCGTTAATAGCGGACGCCATAGGATCTGGCCTCCGCACGGCGCGCGAACTGTAGAGAATCGTATGTGGTTCCAGCAAAATCCCTGGGAGCGCGGGGTGTCCCTCCTGCGGAAAGCAACGAAAGCATAAAAAGACGCTTTGTCAGACGGATGTACAGTGAACAAATGAAACATTTGATGAAATTCGCGACTTTCCGCAGGCGGGACGCCCGCGCTCCCGTGTCTAAGTCGGAAGGATTTAAAAGGGCATCGATACGCATTCGTTACGCAATCCTGGCGGGATTTGCGCTGGCTGTACTTATATGTATTGTCCGCGCGCAAACCTCCGGTTTTTCGGGAATAATTGAATCGCAGTACCATAAAATGGAGGTTCACATTCCCATGCGCGACGGCGTCAGGCTTTTTACCGCCGTTTATTCGCCGAGGGATACGTCGCGCGATTACCCCATCATGCTGCACCGGACTCCTTACGGCATCGATGCTTATGGCGCAAACAGCTACCCTTCAAGACTTGGGCCGTCGGTGGAACTTCAGAGCGAGGGCTTCATTTTCGTCTACCAGGATGTGCGCGGCCGGATGATGTCGGAAGGGGAATTTGTCAATATGACGCCCTACCGTCCTGATAAAAAAAGCCCTCTGGATATTGATGAATCGAGCGACGCCTGGGACACAATAGACTGGCTGGTGCGCAACATTCCCAACAATAACGGCAGAGTTGGAATGTGGGGGATTTCATACCCTGGATTCTACGCGGCAGCCGGCGCGATAGACGCGCATCCGGCGCTCAGGGCGGTTTCCCCGCAGGGGCCTATAGCCGACTGGTTTATCGGCGACGATTTCCATCATAATGGGGCGTTTTTCATCTCGCACGCTTTCGGATTTCTATCTGGTTTTGGCCGTCCGCGTCCCAAACCGACGACGCAATCCGCGTCTTCCTTTGCTTTTCCCACAAGGGACGGTTACGAGTTTTTTCTCGGCATGATGGGACCGCTGCAGGAAGCAAACAGAAAGTATTTCAAAAACGAGATTCCTTTCTGGAACGAAATCATGGAACACGATACCTATGATGATTTCTGGCAATCCCGGAATCTGCGGCCTCATCTGAAAAACATCCGGCCGGCAGTCATGACGGTCGGCGGCTGGTTCGACGCCGAAAATCTTTTTGGCGCGCTTGGCGTATACCATGCGGTCGAAGATCAAAGTCCTGACGCGTATAACATCCTGGTCATGGGGCCCTGGTATCACGGAGCGTGGGCGCATTCGGGGGTGAATTATCTTGGCGACATTTACATCGGCGCGGATACTTCGGAATTTTACCGACGGGAAATAGAATATCCTTTTTTCATGCATTTTCTGAAAGACGTTAAGGATCTGGATCTACCTGAGGCTTTTATATTTGATACCGGCCGCAATGAATGGAAAAAGGAAGACATCTGGCCGCCGCGGCCGAAAGCGACTGCGCGTAAATTGCAGTTGTGCGGCGATGGCATGCTTATATGGGATTCCTGCGGCGAAAAACCAAAGAACTCCAGAAAGAAGGATTTTGAAGAATATGTCAGCGATCCTTCGCGGCCGGTTCCATACATGAACAACGTTTCGACCGGGATGGAGCGGGAATACATGACCGCGGATCAGCGTTTCGCCGCGCGCCGTCCGGACGTTCTCGTTTACTCAACCGGCACACTCGAAAAAGATGTAACCGTGCATGGTCCTGTAGGAGTCAGCCTGAATGTTTCAACAACCGGAACGGACGCCGACTTTGTTGTGAAACTTATTGACGTTTATCCGGATGAACTTGAATCTGACCGTTATGGAAATACAATGAAAGGCTATCAGCAGCTTATACGCGGCGAGCCTTTCCGCGGAAAATTTCGGAACGGCTTTTCCCGGCCGGAGCCTTTTGTTCCTGGCAAGGTCGCCCGTATTGAATACGTGATGCCGGACATAGCGCACACGTTCCGCAAGGGACACAAAATCATGGTGCAGGTACAGTCGAGCTGGTTTCCGCTGATAGACCGAAATCCGCAGAAGTTTGTAAACATCGGCAAGGCGAAAGCGGGCGATTTCCGCAAGGCGACGCACAGGATATTTCATTCGCCGGACGCCCCGTCTTACATCTCGCTGAAATATTCTGAATAAAGGGAGCCTACGAAACCCCCAAACTCTACGTTACGCTCCTTCGGCAAAATGCAAATGTAGGGGCGGGTTTCAAATCCACCCCTACTGTAAACTACGCTTTTGCCTCAGTCGCAAGCCTTAATTTTGGGGTTTTCGGAGGTTCCCCAAAAATTACGAATCCAGCAGCCAGTCAATAACATTCAGCTTGCGAATGCCGTTGTAGCTGTCGCCAGAGAACACGTCCATCGTGAGCAGGTATTTTGCGTTGCTGTCTCTTATTGCGTTCAATGGCGCCAATTCCCGCTCAAGGGTTTTGCCGTCCATCGCGGTCCAGGCAACCTGGAAATAGTTTGTGTAGCCTTTTTTATCCACCTGGACAAAATCGACCTCTTTGTCGTTCGATTTGCCGGTATATAGCCTGTCGGAACGGCGCAGGAGTTCCAGATATACGATGTTTTCAAGGCTGTGGCCATAGTCAGTGTTCTCGCTGCCCAGCAGGGTTCTCTTAAAACCCAAGTCCGCCGCGTAATACTTCTCACCAGTGACCAGTATATTTTTCCCTTTAACATCGTAGCGGAAGCATTTGTAAAACAGGTATGATTCCGTGAGGGCGTCTATATAGTTTTCCACCGTATTGCGCGACACCGCCACTTTATCCGCTTTAAGGATGTTGGTTATATTGTTCGCGGAAATACTGCTGCCTGTAGAACTCAGCAAAAATTTTAGAACCCGCTCAAAGTGATTGTTTTTGTGCCATTTATGCCTGAATATGACATCTTTTTCAATAATGCTTTCATAGACATCCTTTATATACTGCGTGTGCAGAATATCCGGAGAACCGGCGATTCCCGGCATTCCGCCGAAATGCAGGTATTCATTGAAAGCAACATCCGGCCGGCTTTGATCCTGTCTTGTTTCTAAAAACTCACTGAATGAAAAAGGCAATACGTGAATCTGAACATACCTGCCCGTTAAAAGCGTAGACAGTTCGCCGGAAAGCAGGAAGGCGTTCGAGCCTGTAACATACACGTCGATATTCGGCCTGAGATGGAGCGACGAAACAAAATTTTCAAAATTTGGCATTTTTTGAACTTCATCGAGGAATACATACAGATCTTTTCCGTCGCTTGCTCTGGCCGTAATCTGATCGTGCAAATCCGTCGGGTTTTCAAGGTATTTTTTCAGACCGAAGTCCTCAAAATTGTAAAATATTATCTGATCATCCCGGATGCCGTTTCCCTTCAGCCTGTCTATGAACAGCCTGAAAAGCGTGGATTTTCCACAGCGACGTATCCCCGTGACGACTTTAATCACGTCTTTGCCTGCAAAATTCTCAAGCTGACGGGTATAATGCTCTCGTTTTACAAGGTTCATAATCTAAATATACGGAATTTTAGATGAAATATCAAGATTATCAGGAATGTTATCTAAACCGAAGTTCCAACTGGAAACAGGCAGTAACCGACTGATACAACAGGATATATCGACAAGTAAGGATTCCTTTTTATGGGAACAGTCCCAGAAGTTCCAATGCCTTGGCCTGTAGGTTTGTTGGTTTTGTTATCTGATGTAACGTTGGGCCCGCCGCGTCGGAAATCATTCTGCAAGTAAACCTGGCGCGACGGGAGAGTTCATACAACAATGTCGAAAAACTATGTACAACAAATCCGTCAGGTGTTCGGCGCGATGCTTTCTTGATTTTGGCCACATCGGACGCTTCGGCAGAAAGGACAGGATCGCGAAGCATCCTTGCGGCAGGAAGTTCGTGATCTTCAAACAATATCGGAGCCAGCGCCCGGCGCATATGCCATTGAACATAGTAAGCTAACATGCAAAGAAATATATGGGCCGGCACTCGTTGCAGAGTCCGATGACGGATGGGACGAACCAAAATATCGATTCCCTTCATAGCACGAAATGTTTGTTCAACATGAGATAATGATTTGTATCGCCGAACGGTTTCTTCCGCCGTAAACCTGTCTTTTGTTTCACTGGTGCGTATTACGTATATGCCGTCCAACTGCTCTTCCTGCCGTATCGTATCCGCATTCCGCTTCCATTGAAATAGACCATCCTGTATCGTCAGGATAAAATGCTTGCCCATCTTATAAAGCCCATGCACTTTCCCTGCTTTCAACCCAATCTCGCTTGCCTTCAGCGGCTTCTTTTTTCGTCGCAACACCTGCTTTGACAATTTTTCCAACTTCTCCTCTGTCGCCGACAAAAGCACCTCGCGTTTGCTTCGCCGCTCATCAGCCAAAAGCGGGTTGAAACATGCTACAAGCCGCTCGCCAGGATATTCATTCGATACAATTTCAGCCAGATTTTTATTATCAAATAACGACCTCTGCAAACAGCCTTCGTTTACCAAACGGCGCAACGATTCACTGCGCAAAGCCGTTATCCACCCGATCCCCTGCGCGTCTTTCATCTTGTCCAATTGCGCCTGCGTCAACGTTCCCCGGTCACCAACAAGCACCATACGGTTCAGCCCAAACCTCTCACGCAGTTTTTCCGTCTGTTCCAATACCGTACTGGAATCTCCAGTATTGCCAGGATAAACGCTTACCGCTATCGGACGCCCATCTTCGTCCGTTATTACTCCATAACTTATTACAGGTAACCCCTTACCGCTCTTTGAATGCCCATACTTCGCAAGCGGACACGTCTTGCCCTCATAACTGCTGTTTGTCACGTCGTAAAGCACTATCCCGCCATCCTTCAAATGTCGGGACGCAAGTTTCTTTTCTATACTTTCCTGACGCTCGCTCAACCAATCCATTGCCGCGTAAAGTTCATTTTCGTCGGCGTCTTGTACAGACAACTCCTCGCCAAGTGTTGTTGTCCGCAAAAGTCGTGTAGCTGACAGTTTAGAACTCGAATGCAGTAACTGGCCCGCTATCATCGCTATTACAATATCCCGCTCACGGCTTCGCTTCGCCCCCAGTATCTTATCAAGGCCAAGTTTACGTATCGTTCCAAGTACTGCTTCAACATGTCCGTGTGGAAGCGTTTGGGTGACTTCAAATGCTTCTTCCGGCGAAACAAGCGTTTCATTACGCAGTAATGACCTCAATGCCGCTATTTTGTGCGCCGGCCAGTTTGTTATATTGGCCAGAGTGCGCTTGTGGGATTTATTGCCTTCACGCCAGCCTTCGCGAATCAAGATGGCCGGCGGCGAGTTACGATTCGGTACGGTTTCAATATACATGGGATATATATACTATTATACATAGATATTGTCAAGTGATATATTTATTTACATGGGAACATATATTCGCACGTATTTCTGCGTATCCCCTTGACACTATAAAACTTACACCAGAATTTGAACCGCTTTTATTTGGAACTTCGGTCTAAAAGATGTGATTTCTACAAAACTTCCGCTGAGAATTTATCGATTAGTTCATTTAAGCTATCCCAGTAATAGCCTGTTTCCTTGTCGCCTAGAAGCGCGAATGTGTTTGAAGAAAAAAAAGCTTCAGATACTTTTTTGATTGGCCTGCCCGTTTGTGAAGCAACAACGGAAACAATATATCCGCTTATGTTGTCAATCGCCGCGTCGATGACCTCGTCAGTCAACGTAAACATCGTATGCCTCTAAAAAATTTAACCGGGAGATTGCATGTTCAGTCCCGAAAAAAACCTGATTATTCAGTTTTTGCGTTAACAGCAAGCGCATGGCGGTAGCTTTGGCTTCGGCAGTCGTTGAATCGCCATATACGCCGGAAATGTATTGATTCAATACAAGGCCAACAGCATCATTGGCGACAGGGCCGATCACGATATCAAATACTTCGTTTGATATCGGGGCCGCAAGCATGTCATGCCCCCTGTTTCGCAAAACAAAATCAAACCATTCTTCATTAGAGGAAGAAAAGCATTTTATACTCAGCCCCTCGGTATTTTGAAAACGAAATACCATGACATAACCTTTGTCTGTTTGTATCCGTTTAGCCTTCAACCGCGCGAATTTCTCAGCCTGAAAACTATCATTTGTCGTGTAAAATCCGCGGCCAAAATCCTTTTTCGGCACGCTTTGCGACAAATCAATCTCCTGGAAAGATATGACGGAGCCGTGGTATAGAGGCTTAGACAGTTCTGAGTAATTCACGACTGCTACCGCCCTGTTCTTCGATATATCTCACAACATCATCCACAATGTAATCATTGTCGTAATAATGGAGCAATTCATATTGATCCATTAAAAAGCCGATTAATCCGTATTTTTCTGCAATAGGAATAAAACCGTCCCGCGACAATCCAAACCGCTTACGTATCGCTGTCAGCATCATAAACGTCCATGTCGCCGTTTGCTGTCCAATTCCCATGACATTAGTATATATCAATGTCGTTATTTCCGGCAATAAGGATTCAATGAATAATTCCAACACAGGTCAATATGCATGAAGCCTATTGAATCGACCCGAACGTGATAATAGAATAACTGACCGTGACGAAGGTTATTGATGCACCCGACTATACGAGAACCCGAAGCGTGGCTTTAAATCGGGTATTCATAGGGATTCTGCCGCTTGTGCGACGCATGCCGTCTTTATGCCGTTCGAAGCAACTCCTTACAGAGGCCGTTGCCGCATGAAAAAGGAAAAAAAGAAAGTAATCGTCATAGGCGCCGGCCCTGCCGGACTGTCAACGGCTTACGAATTACTGAAACGAAATAATAACTACATCATTAAAGTTTTAGAAAAATCAAACGCTATCGGTGGCATAAGTCAGACAATAAACGATAATGGCAACCGGATGGATATCGGCGGACATCGTTTTTTCTCAAAAGATAAAGCCGTTATGGATATGTGGAATGAAATATTGTTTCCACAGGGCGCGCCCGCGAAAGATGAAGTCATGCTTGGCTTTATTCGGGACTGGAACCCAAACGGGCGGGATCCCGAAAAAGAAGACGACGTAATGCTTGTCAGAAGACGTGTTTCGCGCATATACTTCAAAAATAAGTTTTTTGATTACCCGATGAGTTTGAGTTTTTCCACTATAAAAAACATGGGTTTATTTACAACCATGATAGTGGGTTTAAGTTATATAAAATCCGTTTTTTTCAAACGTAAAGAAACAAATCTGGAAAATTTTTATATTAACCGTTTCGGTAAAAAACTATACAGAATGTTTTTTGAAAGCTACACCGAAAAAGTATGGGGAATACATCCCGAAAAGCTTTCGGCGGATTGGGGCGGCCAGCGCGTTAAAGGGGTGTCCATCAGGGCTGTAATAAAAGACGCTTTTTTAAAAATACTCAAAATAAAGAATGAAAAAAAGGAAACATCTTTAATCGAGGAATACTACTATCCAAAATACGGCCCCGGACAATTCTGGGAAAAAATGGCGAAGCTGGTTGATGAAAACGGAAATGGCGAAGTTGTTAAAGGCGCGGAACTTGTTAAAATACTCACAAACAATGACATGGTTTCGGGTGTAAAGTATAAATTGAATGGAAAAACCGTGGAGGAAAAAGCGGATTATGTCGTTTCTTCCATGCCGCTAAATGAACTTGTTGACGCGCTTGACGAAAAGAACGGAGAAATTTTAAAAATAGCTCACGGCCTTTGCTTTCGTGATTTTATCACGCTTGGCGTTTTGGTTGATAAAATCAAATTGAA
>Ga0082212_10006166_pt1 | contig 16173 bp, 7 predicted proteins | sample TergutNt197P3_FD_71548 | JGI IMG/M metagenome (GOLD analysis project Ga0082212, IMG submission 71548) | Neocapritermes taracua P3 segment gut microbial communities from Petit-Saut dam, French Guiana - Nt197 P3 | ecosystem: Host-associated > Arthropoda: Insects > Digestive system > Gut ... | reverse complement strand
CATCATTGGGCAGTCGGAGATATTCTTCAAGATACCATCTCAAATCTTGCCGCAACGTGGTATTATGTGACGCAACAGACACAGCATTAGGCGGCGTAAGTTTCACAGTGGGACATCGTTTGCCGTCTGGCATTTGCATTACTTCAAATAACGGCATTTTATCTTGCGTGTAGCCAGTATGATTAATTTGGACAGTAAACAATCTATACGCTCCCTTCGTTTACAAAGTAAATATTCCAAGAACCGCGTAGGTTACTTTTGTACTATTCCTGTCATTATCAACGCCTCCAAATGTCGATGTAGCTCATTAGGGAGGTTTCCACCTCTGATCAAAATGCCAACTTCCATGTTCCGTTCCATTGCTGCCGACGTAAGGTTGGCACTTGTGATAAATGCCGTTATGCCATCAGCAACGGCACATTTGCCGTGAACAACTCCTTCTGAATGTGTATTCTCTTTACCAGCACGGTAGTACAGGTTTGCTTTCGGAACTGATTGGCGCATCATTTCAAGTGAATTTGCCGTCGAACGTCCTCCCTGTTTTTGGGACTGTTCCATGAGAATGTCAATCCGAACTCCTCGTTCACTAGCCACTTCAAGTTCCGTTTGTATCGACTTGACTTCATAAGCAACAAAACTCATCATAAAAAGACGATGTTGAGCAGATCGAATCACCTCGCACAACACTTGCTCTGTATGTCTGACCGGAACAATGCCCGTTGATTCTCCTGTCCAAACCAATTCAATTGAACTACGGGATTCAAATAAGGTTGATGTTGCGGAGGCACTTCGTAACGCAGAAGCCAGTTCGCCGGGTGTCGTTTTCTTTGTTTGTTGCCAAGCCTCTTCGAGGCGTTTCAAAAGGTTCCTGTCAGCATTCGGCCCAAAACTCTTAATAGCCAACGAAAACGAGTCGGCAGAACATAGTGTTTCGACTTTGGTAGCGGCAATGTCAATGCGATCCGGATGTAGTTCAGCACCCAATTCAGCGATTACTTTCCACAGGTTGTCCATTATCCCCCCTGTTTGGCGAAAAAGGCGGTATCAGAACATTCAAACGTTTCGACAAGTAAGGCTCGATCAAGATATCGGTTACCTCGCTCACAAGACGTTTCTGAAACAAACGTACACGCATGACAAGAGGCCAAATGCAACGAACTGTCAATTGAGGGGTTGTGTTCGCTACAAAGGGGATCGGAGGAACATACCTTAGCGCGCTGAAGAGCTTGATCTATCAGGCGGTTCAGACTTTCCGGGTTGCCAAGTTCGACAAGACCACCAAGCGTTCCGTCTGAATCGGCTGCCGCCGTATAAAGAAGAACACCGGCCATTGTAGCGTCGCTGTAAATTCGTTCGCGGATACTTGCCGAGTTATAACCGCAATCAAGAGCCAGTTCACGAATGAGCAGGTGGGCAAACGTGTGCAACAAAACAAAACGAATACCGGGATACCCTTGATCCAATTCCAATTGCCGCGACATTCTCCACGCTTGATGAGCATAAAGCATCCGTTCATTTCTTTTCAATACGGATGCTTGTTTTGCCCAAGCATCAATTGAATCATCGTCAAATCGAATGAAAATACCTTCACCGTGAACCTCATTGACAGGAACCCAATCGGCTTTTCCTTTCGACAAGGGGACTAATCGGGGACGATCTTCTGGATCGGTTGTTTCATCTGACGATTCAATTCGGGTAAAACCGACCAGAGCATTCACTTCTCGTAAACGTTCCAATAGAATCACATCGGCGATTTTCCCTTGATACAAACCGGGAACATTGACACGGCGACTCATAAAGAAAGGCCAATCCGTAATAGGATTCGGTGCGGCCAGCACTTTCCATTCCGGTGTTTTGATATCCAAATCGGTCACGACCGAATCAGTCGGTGCTCCCATTTTTTTCGCTTGAATCGCCTGCCAAATATCAGCAACAGTAAACTTGTCGATTCCGGTCAATAACCCCATGCCTAGAGCCATTTTGATGCCGCCGCTAAGTTCTTCAAGAGATTCGATGTTTCGAAGTACCTCCCACCCATTCACAATGATCTGATCTAATGGATTCTTTTCAGTAGGAATTGCAAGCACGGAAACCGTACAGGGAAACCAAGTGTTTGTTGCCCCAAGTATGATTGTGCGAGGTTCCTCTTTGCAATCACAGGAAAACGTATCATGGTGGGGATGGCGACCGCGACAACCGGGGAGATTTTTTTGAGCATCCTTTCCAAATGCGTAAACCAGTGATTGGGAGCGACCACAATCATCACAGCGCACCCACAAGTTTTCCGTTTGGAGTGATGCCCCACTCTCAAAGAAACGAAGTCGTCCCGGACAGGATGAGGGGCCTTGGTGGACAAACCAATCCCAAGGGAAGTCATCAAGATGACCATCGCGACACGCCAACAGAAAGCGTGTCGGTACGGCATCGGAGTTGTCCCCTTTATCACAGGAAGTGTGAACGTAATGTGTATGTTCAGGTCGGTACAGATTCGGAACAAGTTTGAACAAACCGCTGTCACATTCTGCAAGCATTCCACAGCGAACGCAACGCAGCCAACGGGGAAACGGCCTAACCGGTACACCATTGTGTGCTTCGGCAGTAAACGGATTGGTATCTCCATCTTCTTTGATCGGCGGCAGGTTCAACGTTTGTACCTGTGGCCCCAAAATTCGTCTTACGACATTCAGGAGCCGGTTTTCCTCAATGGGTTGGCATAAATCTTTTCGCCAATAATCAAGCCCCATTGTAATAACGGAAAGATTGGGTAAATCAATCAATGCACCGGGGCCATAAGTCCACAAAAGTTGACTTGGACGGACTTCGCCGACAGGGTGAGAAATTCGTTTGCTCATAGTGGCTCGCTACCCTCTGATACATTGTCGTTATCATTGTCATTTTGTTGTCTCGTTACCCAAAGAGGCGGTTCTTGTGGCGGGTGGTCATCCATGATGAGTCGAACGCCAGGTTCAACTTCACGCATCGACATCGGAACGGTAAACGTGTCCCAAAAGGCAAGCCCCGGTTTTTTCAGCAACGGGGCGACTGTTCCCTGGCGATGCTTTTTTTCATAGCCGAGAATTCGCCCAGGTCGCTTGGCTTCTTTCACCCAACGGTCGATCCTATCCGAAATCATTTTTTTGATGTTATTCATTGCCACCTTGTTTACAATTTTCCATGCCCGCTGACCTAGTTGATCTTGAACAAAATCAACCGCTTTTTGAACATCAGAAGAACCAAGTTTAGCGGCTCCTTCGTTAGGGTTCAAATCCTCGTTTTCAAGCCGCATCAAGCTGACCATTGTACCGGTCAAGCCGCGATCCAAGGCTCTTGGTGCAAACGGTGTTACCGACTGCGACTCGACATGCTTGTAAAAACAGGCGTGGTAATGTTCGAACGATTCGTAGTGCGAAAAATCACGAGGCCGCGACCAAGTCAAAACAGTACAGACAATTCCCGGAAAAGAGCGACCAATACGGCTTGTTGCCTGAATGTACTCCGCCGTGTTCTTGGGTTGACCGTTGACGACCATGAGACCGATTCGGTTGACATCAACACCGACGGAAAGCATGTTGGTTGCCAAAACGACATCCGTTGCGCCGGCAACACCTTTTCCTCCATTTGCTCTGTAGGGAACTTCAAGTTGATCAAGTTTTTTCGGAATGTCCTTGCTATTGACCCGCGAGGTCAGTTCATCAATGTTGCGAACACTTCGTTGGGCAAGACCGGGACGCAACACATTACTCATACTGACACGGAATGAACGAGTCTGAACGTCGTCTTCAGCCAAGCGTCGCATTCCACCAAGTTCCCGCAAAGAATTGAAATAACCAACGAGCGTCATGTAGGGATCAGCGGCCTGTCCGAATTTATCAAACAAGGCTTTCGCCGCAGTGAGAAAAGCGACGTAAACCCGAATCAACACCGCAGGTCGTGAACTTCCGGGAGAACAAATACCGATATATTCACGACCCGGTATCGTTTCCGTTGAACGCTGAACAGAGAAGAAATTGTCCTCAATATCCAATCCGTGCGGCGGAAAAATCGACATTTGCCGCAAAAACACGTTGTTGATCTGCTTTTCCGCTTTGCGAACCGTCGCCGATGATGCAATGATTTTCGGCTTGATTCGATTATCGCCAAGCGTCCATGATGACAATTCATCTACAGCCGATTCGTAGAGACCGACCATTGTTCCGAGTGGCCCGCTAATCAAATGAAACTCGTCCTGAATAATCAAATCCGGTGGTCTCAGTGGTTTAACGGAGCAAGCATTCGTGGAAGGAAGTTGCCCCTTTTTCGAATGATTGCCAGTACATTTTGCTCCGTTCCAAAGAAAACCATGTCGGGGACATTCGTGGGAAACACGGCCAAACAAGGTTTTCGCTTCACCTCTCCATGACATCATGGCGAATTTATCGACCGTCGCAATGAGCATGGACGGTGGGCGATGGTAAATTTCCTCGTCAACAACAACGACCGGCAAGCCCTGATTGTTGGACTTTGCCTTGCTGAAATCGCACGTTCCTTTGGGATCACCGCAGTAGAGAATCGTCCTGCCGCAATCCTTGTCAACGTGAATATCGCGTCCCGCCGATATTTCCGAACCGCACCACGGACAAGTCGTCAGTTGGGCGGGGGTTGAAGAGGCAAACCTTCCATTCCTTTCCTGTTCAATTGCGTCGTGGCTCTTATCGGTCGTGTTCGGCGTTGTCGATTCACCGACCCAAAGACCGATCGTGAATGGTGTCGTTCCCCACTGTTGTGGATCGGCACGACGAATTTTTTCCATTGCACAAATCAAGGCAGTCGCTCTCTGGAACTGTTGAATCGTCAACAGACGGAGCGTATATCGCATGATGATCGACAAACCACGAGAACCATCATAGCCGCCGAGTGCTCCTTGCAATCGCCGAATGGCCATTGTGAATGCACTGACTCCGAGGTAGGCTTCCGTTTTACCGCCGCCTGTTGGAAACCAGAGCAGGTCGGCAATTGCATCAATCGGTCTGGTTCGATCAGGGTGCGATGGATCGGCCAAGGCAGGAACCAAAAGCAGAATAAACGCCAACTGGAATGGCCGCCAAGTCCGGTGTTTCGGAATATCGAAATCGGCAAGCTGCTTGTTTTCGTTACGCCGCCGGGAAAGCGAATAAACACCGTGGACTCGCTGGGCGTGCATGACCCGGTTCATAAATTGGAAAGCGAGAAACGCTTTGTCATCAGTCCGTAGCACTTCAATTCCTTCTTGAAGCCGCTTGCGCACGGTCGTACAACGATCCATCGCTTCGGTGGCGGAAATATCGAATCCGACAACATCAGCTCCGATTCGCCGACATTGTTCGTTGATCCAATTGGTGTAATCATCGGTCAACAAACTCAACGTTTGGACGAGTTCATCGGGTGACATTTTGGCGAGCCGTTTCATGTCAAACAACTCGTCCCTATGAATGCTTTGCAACACCGGACGGTCTTCGGGAAGTTTACCCGGCGATTCCGTCACTTGGATTTCGTACTGAGGGACAACGACGGTTCGGATTTCGACGGCACGAAACGGATCATTCGGCAATTGTTCGACATGGACGGAAATTCCGTGTCCGACGGCAAATTCGACACGGTTACGATAAATCATTTCGAGGGAAATACGTTCAGGATCATCCTCGTTTTCGACATCGTGAATGGGACGCTTGCGAAAAATCGCTTCCCCGTTGGGATCGCGGATAAGCAATTCAGGCTGAAACACCCATGTCGCATCCTGATTTGTTTCCGATTTGAGTTGGTTGTTGACCAGAAACAGGGAAACAAGTCGTTGCCGTTTGCCATCTTCACCATACACTTTCCCTTGCATGACAACATCCGGCACATGAGGATCAATGGGCTTTGGGGTGATTTCTCCCGGCGTGAGTGGAATACGGACGGTTCCGCCAACCGGACTTCGTTTCCAACACCTAGCTGGTTTGTTGCTGTTTTTCGGATTCATTGCCGTTTTGCTGTCGGTTTTTTCATATCGCCCCCATGAGGCAATGACTTCAATTTCCGTTGCCTCGGAGTCGATACAGAATGTCAAGCCGATTGATGACGGAACAAGCGACTGATTCAAGATGGTGTTACTGTCTTGCGTCTCTTCGGCATCGGGATCGCTCAGCGTATCGGAATGTCCCCGCTTGTCGGCTTTGATATGGTCGGGATTGTCCAGCAGGATAAGTTCATCCTGTTGCACATCCGGATCAGGAGGTTCCGGAGTTGGTTCAAAGGATGTGGTGTCAACCTTGGGGGAAAGTTTGCCGACGAGATAGCGGTCTCGCACACTCATGCCGACGATTTCTTCTTCCGGCCCGTTGGCGGGGCCAAGCAAATCATCAACAACCGCCATTTTCAGCAGTTGCCGCAAATAGGCCGGATCGTCAAGTAATTTAAGACCGTCGTGTCCGAAACCACAGCCTTTTTGCATTGAGGTAATGAAAAGCGACCAATCCAGTCGCCTTGCTCCGGCCCCTTCGGGGAGAGGAATACCAACATCGTCCAGCGTCACCGCCTGTTGTGGTTCTGCTGTCGCTTCGAGAAACAGTGTCGTTTTGCCACTACCGATCCGCCTGCGATGAATCCGGGCGAAGAGCGCAATATTCGATCCGTCTGTCAAGAGCAGGTGATCGCCTTCGCCGATTCCATCGGCAATTGGTACATCAATGCCGTTGTTGACGACACTTCCATTTGGAATGAGCCAGGCGTTTGGCGATGGTTGTTGTGACATCATTCCTCCTCAATTATCATCATTGATTGTGTTTTAGCTCGTTTGGCAGTCTTGCCTTTTTTCTTTGATTGACCCGCCGGGTTTTCCTCATTGTATCGCTCGCGGTTTAAAATGGCTAGACGGCGCAGGACTTCAATACGGGTTTTTTCGCTGATCGTAAAACGAATGCGGTCGTTCTCTGGAAGATAACCGACCGCGTGGAAATCGTACCCCAATTCCAGATCGTCCCAACCGTAGGCTGCTGCGACGGCTTCATCCATTCGGCGGTGTAACTCCCGCAGTTCAATAATCCGTTCGTTCGTTTCGTCCGGCGAGTGAAAGCGATTGTACAAATTCGTCAGGCCAATCCATTCCGAATGCGTGATTGATGCTCGGAGTTCGTGGTATGCTTCGCCGATGGATTCGAGATCGACGAGAAATACAGGAAACGGGAACGTATCAAAACAGTCCGAAGGTGTATAACGCAAACGAGTTTCAAGCGTAGAAGCCATTTTTCTGCTCCATGCTTCGTGGATACTTGATTGCATGATAGCAAAGTCGGAATATCTGGAAAAAATAAATACACCTGTTGCATGGGAAAACACGGCATCATTTTCTCGCAGGACAAAAGTAAGCGATTTGCTTGTTAAGGCTAAAGCCAATATCCGCTCCATCGGTTGTTTATCTTTTTGCCACCCTTTCGGATGCTTTTCAAAAGCATGACCGCGACCGATGGTATGGTAGAGTCCTAGACATTTTTCGCCGTATTGCCACCAAAATTGTTTTCGTCTCCTTCCATTTGAGTTTGTATCGCTAAGACGATCACGTTCCGGTTTGACTTTTTCCTCAACAATGGCAAGTAGTTCCGGGTATTCCTTTTGAACATGTTCCAGTGACCAGTCCCAGAAGTTGATTACCCAACGGCTTTCTTTTTGCTCTGGATGCGTATTAAGGTCTTCACCGTTGATGTAGGGAAAAAGCACTTCGATATTTTTGGGATTTTCCTCAATCATCGCTTTAGCTTCAGATTCTTCAAGCGTGAAACCGAGACCAAGTACAACGGAACCTTGAAAGGATTTTCCCGCATTTGCACGAAGTCGTTGCGGCGTCCACTCTTCCTGATCGGAAAGAAACGCCGAAATTGTTTCCGCTTTCTGACCGGAGAGAATGTAAGGAGCATTCCATGACCCTTTGAGCAGATGTACCCGGCTTGTTACGACCGCCGCTCTGCCCGGCCAAGGTTCATTCGGAAACGCTGCAAAGATTGATGCTCCTTGCTGCAACAGTCGTTCCAGACCGACCTGTCGGGTATCGCCCTCGGCAATCGTGTTGACTGCAAGCAGCCCGAACGTCCCGGTTTTGCGCAACAATTGATAGGCACGGAGAAAAAGTAGGCAACCAAATCGGCAGAACCTTTCGTCCCTTCGGCTATCCATGTCACAAGCCAGTCCCGGTAGGCCGTTCCGAATGCTCCGGTAATTCGCTGCCCACCCATAAACGGCGGATTGCCGACAATGGCATCGAATCCTCCGTTGTCAACAAAGACTTCCGGGAACTCTATCGCCCAGTGAAACGGCACACGTCGCGGTTTTTCTGGCGGCAAATCAGTTGCAAGATCGGCGGCGGCTTTGGTGTCAATAATGTTGGTCAAGTGTCGGTTGTCCGGTTTCAAATACTCGTCAGCAAGAGCACGTAGCATGCCGAGATTCTCTTCCGTTGCTCCTGCGTTTCCTTTTGCACTCAGTATGGCACCAATCATCGCGTCGGCCAGTTTGCGAATTCTTTCCGTTTTTGCACGCGATTCCCGGTTGAGTCGATCCATCCTTTCAACGTCGTGAATATCCCGAACAGTAACGGTGCGCAGTTCTTCCCGAAGGGCAAACGCCTCTGCAACGGTCGATTTGACTGTTTGTTGGAACAATCTCTGCTGTTGTGAGGGTTTTATCTCCGGTGTCATCGTCAACTGCGTCAACTGTTCCATGTCGTGAATGCCAAGCAGTGAATCACCGTGACGAAAATTGTGATCCAGAAACTCAAATGGTTTTCCTTTCGACATGGTGACGAGCCAGATAGACAGCTTCGCCAGTTCGACGGCAAGCGGGTTGATGTCAACGCCGTACAAACAACGTTCCGCAATGAGCCGCATTGCCACTGCTTGTCGAGTGTCGTGTTCAAAAGGCATCGGTTCTTCGCCTTTGAGTTTGGCAACAGCTCGACCGTGAATATCAATACGTAACCCTTTTTTTTCTTCTTTTTCCCACGATTCAAGCAGTCGGGCACCAAGCCAACGACAAGCCTGCACGAGAAATGCGCCGCTTCCCATTGCTGGGTCGCAGATTTTCAAAGACAAAATTTCGTGCGACTCTTTGAGTTGGCACTCTGGAATCGGCTTGCCGTCCGAAAAACCGTCATAGACGAGCGGTTGGAGCGTCGTGCGAACGATTTCTTCAGTCAACGATTTCGGCGTATAGTGCGTTCCAGTTTCACGTCGATCCGGGCCGAGCGTTACAATAAATGAATCTTTGTCGTAAACAATCGGATAATTCCAAACATTGTTTCGTAATAAATTGCCGAACGGTTTGACCCGCTCTACCAAATTCTTATTGCCAGTACAGACAGTATTGATCCTTGTTTCAGAAACCACGTCAAGGGGTCTGTCGAGTGATCTTTTGATTGCCGAAATGCTCTTTTTTGTCCGATCGTGAATCAGGGCAATGAGCGTGTCGTCGCCATCGAATTTTGCGGATTCCAATTCGGCCAGTGCAATGATCGGATTCTTTGCCGCCTTTGTTCCATCAAGACCAAGCATCGGTTCATCAAGCCGTTTGACAGTGTATTCGAGCAAGCCTTCGTAAACGTGGCCGATTTGTTCAACGTCAAGCGAACGATAGGAAAGCAGTAACGCTCCGGTTCCCTGTTCGAGAACCTCAAGTGCGGTCATCAGATGAAGCACCGTTCGGTTATCAATGGGAAGGTTTTCAAGAAACGGAAAGCGGCGAGGATCAAACAAGGCACCACCCAGTGCGGATAATCGCAGGGATTCCGTTTCAAAACCGCCGTAAATCATCCGAAACAGTGCAAGCAAACGCGGCCAGGTGTCGAAGCGGTGTTCCAGAATTTCTTCACCATGTTGGTCGGCGGCTTCTTGCAACTTTGCGCGGAGTGTGGAGGCAGCGTAATGTTGATCGTACATCGGTTCGTCAAGTAATAGCAGTCGTCGCTGTTCGGCACAAAGAATAAACACGAGCCGCATCATCACGGTCAAACAGGCTTCATAGAGTTCCGCCGGATTCTGCGGCAAGAGCTTGCGTCCCCGGTCGGAATCGGCTTGATCCAGACGTTGAACAAGCACTTCGACTGCGCTTTTGACTTGTTCGCCGAGCGTATCGGTGATTTCTTCGTGTCGATTCAACGATTCTTCGAACAAGGCGTCAAGTGATTCTTTTGCCGGCCCAAAACTGCGACGGACACCCATGAGCGATGCAAAAGCCTTGAGCGTAGATGGCTCTTGAAACCATAGTCGAGCGTACCACGAAGCATCGCTGGACAACGAACCGACCGGTGCATTGACCAACATCCATTGTTCGCCGTTCGTCAGCAGACCGAGCCGGACACCGTGTTCACGACAGAGAGCGGTCATCTTTTCCAGCGAGTTCGCTTTCCAAAGATTGCTGACTCGTTCGTCTCGCATTCGTGTTTTCGGCGGAAGAACGTCGATAAAGAGTTTGGGTTTTTGCTTCGATTCGACACCGTCACGGATGATCCATTTCGGTTGATAGGGGCCGAGTCCCTCCGGTGAACGAACGCCATACGGAATTTTGAGAGATTGATTCGGAATCAATACGCTGTCGTCATACTCCAGAAACTCCTGAAACACGAGCCGTATCCATTCATCGTGTAATTCACCCAGTTTGGGATCGCTTTCATCAACTGCTTCGCACCATTCCTCGTAAGCACTCCGCAACAGTATCCGTGCCGTTGTTTCCACGGTGTCGAGTCCCTGCGGAAAAATGTCGTCGAGCATCGAAACGGTGAGAAACGGGCCGGATACTTCGATCAACGACAACCATTCGGCGTGTTTGGAAATTCTAGGCATATCGCACCATTCTTTCCGGAACAAGAAAAACGACGGCAACGGGGAATGTTCGCGGAACAAGATTGTCGTATCGATTCTCAATGGATACCGTTTCGTTGATCCGTTCCTGCGGAATACGTTTCAAACGATTCTCCAGAGTTTCCATGTCTTTGTGGTATTGCAGCCGTTCTTCATCGGAAAACTCTTTAAAAAATAATTGCCTTGAGTCTGATTGTTCAGAAATTTCGGCATGATATTCATCAAGTCTCTTTCGGATTGCCTTTTCGAGGTCATTGAGAATTTCATTCAGGTCGTCAATTTCAGCCTTTTTGAATCGTGCCACAGTGTTCTCAAGGTTTTGTCGACGTTCCTTTGAACGAGCTTCGACAGCGTTGATGATCGAATCACGATTTGCCTCGAAACGTTCCTTGAGGACTGCGAAGAGTTGGTCGGAGGGAGAAAAGTGCTTGCCGTTTTCAACAATCTCCGTCAGTTGCTTAATCCGATCAAGACGACTGAATCCGCGATGTTTCAATTCGCCGCCGGAAAGCGTCAGTTCTTCATGAATGCGATGATGATTGCCGCCGATAATGACAAGGCGTGACCAAACGGCAACGGAGAGTTCCGGTAAATCATCGTCCGGAACCGACCGTACCGAAACGCAGTTCAATTTTTTCGCGTCATCAAAGCTCCAAAGCCCTTCACGAAGTATTCGCAGGCATTTTTGGACGAGTCGGTGATTCAGATGAGCGAGAACGATGTCATCACGATTCCGAACAAGATCATGGTCAAACGTGATCGGTCGTATTTTTTTCGTATGAGGATGCTCCAAACCTTCCAAGACTTTTCCCCAAGTTGCCCCGGAGAATGGAGGTAACTCAAACAACTTGCCATCGGGAATTCCATTGCGAGCAACGGAAATGAGCGGTTGTTGACCGGCAATTTGTAGACCGACTTCGACGGTTTGCCTAACATGTTCAGGCGTCAAATGGATTTCTTTTTTGGCAGAGAGAAGTCGGTCGTGCAATTGGGTCATCCGTTCCCGAAACCGTCGCTCTTCCGATGCCAAAGCTCGTTTTGCGGAATTCGCTCGTCGTTCAGCCGTTGATGTATCAAGTTCACTGCGTAAACCAAGCATCGCTTCTTCAATCTGTTTCGCAATGACATTACCAACACTGCCGAGGTCTTCACGGATCGTATCGACTTTCAATGCTGCTCTCATGAGGTATTCATGATCGCCTTCAATTTCACCCGGCCTGACAGTATTCGTGGGCTGACGAAGATTGAATCCTTTTCCGACCGGATGCCAGATGAATACCTCCGGTTTGGTTTGACCGTGCCGATCAATACGACCATTCCGTTGCTCCATGACGTTTGGATTCCACGGAATCTCAACATGGATCAAATAATTACAATGGTTTTGCAAGTCGATTCCTTCGGAAGCTGCATCGGTAGCAAGAAGAATTCGTACTGGAGCATCTTTCGGATCAGCTTGGAAAGCCGCCTTGACTTCTTCTCGCTCTTCACTATCCATGCCACCATGCAGAACCATGAGGCGTTCCTTGCCGAATCCTTCGCCGGTCAGGATTTCAAAGAGCCAAGCGTGGGTTGCCCGGTATTCGGTAAAAAGAATCACTCGTTTGTCGTTCCATTGACCATTTGGTTGGAGATGTTTTTCGAGCCAAGCGAGCAATGCGTTCACTTTGGAATCTTTTCGGTTACGGTTTTTTTCCGCCCATTCTGAAAGCTGCGCAAGCAGTGTTTTTTGGTTTGGGGTCAGTTTTTCCGAAACATCGGCAATGAGTTCAACTGCATTGTTTTGAGCATTTTCGACTTCCTCATCGTTTGCGTATTCCTCCTCGGTCTTGAGAATTGCCTTGTGGAGAATTCGTTCTTCCAATATGTCTTTCTTATGTTTTTGGGACTGATTTTCCAAACTTTCCTTGTGCTTCGCCAAAGTGGTCGCAAAGGCTCGCGGGGAAGAAAACAGTCGTTTTTTGAGGAGCATCAACACGAAGTCCGTCCCGAAAGCATAACGGGTTCCTTCCGTACTTTTTCTCCGATCTCTGCTGAACTGTCGAAGTAAAGCGTGGATTCTGCGTTCTTCCTCCGTATAGTCGATTTCCAACGGCTCAAGCCGCCGTTCGGGGAAAACGGGGTTGCCGTTTGTATCCGTAATGTCCTTTTTAAGTCTCCGTATCATCACGCGATGTAACTGTTTCGGATCAGGCATGACGGAGCGGGCAAAACGCTGGTCGTCCAGTAGTTCGAGTAATGACGTAAATGACTCTTGATAACCATTGTGTGGCGTTGCGCTCAAAAAGAGTCTATGTGAAAAATGCGGCGAAAGTGTACGGATTAACTTCGTCCGCTGACTTTCAATCGCATACTGAGCCGAGGATGCCGGGGCAACATTATGGGCTTCATCGACGACCAGCAGATCAAATTTGCGGGGATAAGTGATTTCCTGCGGCAAAATATCTCTGAGCAACCGGAGTCCTTCACCGGATTTAATCCAGTCCATTGATGTAATCAGTCGCGGAAACGATGACCACGGATTGATGTGAATCCCCCGGTCACGTCGTAGCTGTTTGATATAATTTGTGTCAACGATCCGAAATTCGAGTCCGAACTTTTCGAGCATTTCAGTCTGCCATTTGATCTGAAGCGATGCAGGACAGACAACAAGCATTGTTCTTGCCCGGTGCCGAATCAGGAGTTCCTGCATGACCAGACCGGCTTCTATCGTTTTACCGAGTCCGACATCATCGGCAATAAGCAAATTGACACGAGCCATCTCGACTGCACGAACGAGCGGATCAAGTTGATAGTCCTCAATGGTAATTCCACTTCGGAACGGTGACTGAAGTAACAATCTATCAGTGCTGGTCGCTGTTCCCCACCGTACTGCGTTGAGAAATGCCGAAGTCCATTCCTCGGAATCGTAGCCGGTAACCTTTGGCAATCCGGTCTTTTCACGAACGAAGGCATCGGTTTCGACTTGCCAGACGACGTCGAGTTCTTCACCCAACGCGTCGTCTTCTAAAGATAATAATGAGACGACATGTTGTCTGCGGTTGATTCCTTCGACCGGCAAAGCACCACATCGAACAGAGTCAACAACCCAAAGCCGATGCCTCACCTCGACAAGTTGCCCTGGTTCCGGTATTGTACGAAGATTGACAAGATCATTGAGAGAAGCTGAAGAAAGGGGCATTGTTATCGTTGACTATGGTATTTTTCGATATGTTTAAGGATACTCTTGCCAATCACTTCGCCAAGTTTAACAGGAACCGCATTACCGATCATTCGTCCGATTGATTTGAGTTGGATGGGTTCTCCCGGCGGCAAAAAGCGGTATTTTCGTGGAAAACTCTGTAAAATCGCCCCTTCTCGGAGTGAAATGGCCCGATCCTGTTCCGGATGACCGAATCGCCCGTTTCCAAAGCCAAAGAATTGTGTTGTGATCGTTGGTGAAGCCTTATCCCATTCCATTCGCCCATAAACGCTTGGATAGGTCTTGCCACTCTGCTTTTTATGGCAGTCGGCAACAAGTTTTTTCGGCCAATCTCGCCACGTCCCACCTGGCTTGGAGTTACGAATACGTTGAAGATTGAGAGGCGAAAGTTCCGAACACTGATGAAGCGAATCTTTCGGATCACCCGTCCCTGCATCAATTCTCGGAAGATTGGCAATCGCTTCACGAACAGTCAATTTCTTGGCAGAAAATTCGGTTGGTGTGAGAAGTTCAATGTTTCCCAAACGTGACGCCAAGAGTACCAACCGGGAGCGGTGTTGAGGAATACCATAGTCTTCACAATTGACAATTTCGTAAGAAACTTTGTATTTAGCCCGTTTTAATCTATTGAGAAATGTTTGAAAAACTTTGTGTTTTACGAGTCCGGGAACATTCTCCATTGTAACCAATTCCGGTTCTATTTCCTTGATGAGTCGTGCAAAATGAAGAAGAAGTCCCCAACGTTTGTCGTCGTCCGATTTTTTCTGTGTGTATTTTTGAAAGTAACTGGAAAACGTTTGGCAGGGAGCACAGCCTGCCAAGAGTCGGTATGCGCCTTTTGTAAAATAGGGGAATATTGTTTCACCGTCTACTTTTTCGATGGTTCGAAGAAGAAACTCGGCGTGATTATTGACTGTATATGGATACTCGCATGCAGGATCGCAATCAATTCCAAGGTGAACATCAATTCCAGCGTTGGCAAGCCCACGTGTCAGGCCGCCTGCCCCACAAAACAAATCAATGGCACAAACCTTTGGAAGGGACGGAGTTTTTCGTGAAATGTAGTTGCGCTGAGACATGGTCGCACAAATAAAAAACAGGACTTTTCAAAGTAATTCACTGAAAAACAATTCTATCGTTTTCGGTTGTTTTTTGAAAGATGAATCCCCCTGTTTTTTAGGGATTTCGTGTAATTGTGGTAGATGGGTTTTCGATTATTCCAGTTACCGTTGCAGAGTTGCTCAAAAATGAAGTTTTTAATTTCAACAAGAAGTTTGACATGCATTATACCGCACAGAAAACAAGGGGAAATTCTGGTTACCCAATGAAAAATGAATCAAATTACTATTGTCCCATACTTCACAACCGTTCAAACAACCTCAAGCAATGCTTTTCCGAGAAGGATTCTGTAACAGAAACGAATTCTGGTGTGATTTTCAGATGTTTCGGTGTTCCACATCCCGGCGACTGGCGGCAAGGAAGGGTTTTGTGTGGGCAATGTCGGTGGCGGCAAACGCATCCCAAGTATTCGGAGGTTTGTGCAGAAAACAAATGCATCTCGATTTGGATTTCGGCAACCTTGATTCGCTTGTTGCATATTTTCGGGAGCAGCGTGGAGCGAATCCGCCGAAAGCGTTCAAGGTTTTCCAGCGATGACACCCAAATTACAAGGTCAATTTTTTCGGGAAAATGCAATCGGAGTCCCCCTTCTTTTTTCGGATGCGGCTCGCGGCGCGGTGGTTGGGCGAGCGTTCCAAACACAGCAATTTTAGTCACTTCCTGAAAGGTTCCCAACCGTTCGGCGAGAAGCATGGCAATGCCGATGTAATCGCGGTAACGACGTAACGCATGTTGGTCAGCACCTGCCGTTCGGTCGATCAACGATTGCCAATCACCCTCAAATGGTTGCGATGGATCATGGGACTCGCCCAATTCTTTTTGCCACAAATACAACGACCAGTTCGAATAGTTCGGCTCAATGGATACTATGTCCGAGTGACCGACAGACCGGCGTTCCGCAATTCGAATCAAATCGCACTCTCTGCAAAAGCGGCGTTTTTGACCGGTGTATTCATACACGATTTCTCGATTACACTTGCGGCAATAGCGAACAGGAGGGCGTTTGCAACTATC
>Ga0082212_10006165_pt1 | contig 16177 bp, 14 predicted proteins | sample TergutNt197P3_FD_71548 | JGI IMG/M metagenome (GOLD analysis project Ga0082212, IMG submission 71548) | Neocapritermes taracua P3 segment gut microbial communities from Petit-Saut dam, French Guiana - Nt197 P3 | ecosystem: Host-associated > Arthropoda: Insects > Digestive system > Gut ... | reverse complement strand
CTGGCGGAAAATCAGCCGCAAATATGCGTGCAAGGGAGTTTCCGAGAGTGCTCATGCAAATCAGCTTGGCTTAATCGCCATAAATTTTATGCCACTCTTCTTTATGTATGGCAACGACACTGTTTTTACCATAATACGCACTGATAAATATGTTATTGATACCTTGTGGATCGACATAAGCCATCTCGTTATGTAATGGGAAAGGGATTTCAAATATACCCGGCAAAACAGCGTCTTTTATATTTTCGTCAAGTAATATTTTAGTCGAAATATCCATATATCGTTTATATTCGGAAGCTTCGCCGGATTTGATCAGGCGATAACTTTGATACGTAACTGAGTCAAAAATATTTCTATAATTGGCACCGGCTGCTATCAAACATAAAATCATCATGATCACTAATGTTGACGGGACATATTGTGAGCCGGCCTTTTGTCTTGCGTTTATATATTTTGCCAGATATCCCGAAAGATATATTCCATTCGCCAAAATAAACATAAGCAATATCTGATACTGAATATTATCGATACCCATTGTATACGCTTCCGGAGCCCCGGCATAGATTGACGGTGCGTACATCGCCGCATAGATTCCAAAAGTCAGTATGAAAAATATGCCCGGATAAGGGTATTTTCGTTTAACCTGATTATTTATCTGAAAATATGCGATCAAAACCAAAACAAAAAATAGTCCAATCATCACGAAAGGTCTTTCCGCTAAATATAAGGCACCTTGCACTACTGAATCAACTAGTGATTTTCCAATCGTCGTTATGATTCTGGTAAAGCTAAAGCCAAAATCTTCACCACCACGAACTTTATTGCCCGGTGCTATCATACTAATGAATAATCCAATTAGCTCTAAGGTTAGCGATATGGCCAAAACCGGAATCCTGTTTAACTCTTTGCGCAGAAGTAAAAATATCATTGTTATTGATACAATTAAAAGGCCAAATACGGCTAATAAATAATTAGAGCCGCCTAAATATATCATAATAATAATGATTCCGGCTGAATGTCCCCTTTTGGGTTGGGTTACATATTTTGTTAACAGATATAGTAACCAAATGCTCAATATAAAAGGAAATTGATAATGAATGATACCATTATACCAAGTGAGTGCCGAGCGAACACCGGGATTGTAGGTAAGGCACATAACTATGAATAGGGAATTGATAATTAAGAAGCTTTTTTTATCAAAACCTACTATCTTTGTTAATAGATAATGCATTACAAAAGTAACCGTGACCAGGTAGGAAATAATGGTTACAGGAATTACGACAACATAAGCTTTATAGTGGAACACCTCCGGTTGAAGCGTAAACAAAAACAACGAAGACCAGGTTCCTTGCCATCGATTATAATAATCAGCTACAGTACCAAATCCTGCTTTAAATACTTCGATCAATGAGTGTGTGGCAAGAAATGCCTGTCGTGTTTGAGTCGAATACCAAAGATCATCGCCGGCAGCGCGATTTGCAAATGTTACTAAAAGAATGGGAACTAAAGTGATAATAAGTTCTAGAACAGCCAAGATTGCCAGTATTGTCAGAAAATGATTTATGTTCATCTTCAGTCTCATAATTTCTGGTCTCCACACAAAATCAAAATCCTTTTATTATTTGGCAACCTCCGAAAACCCAAGTTGAACCGATTTTTGCGGTGGAAAAAGCTTGGATATATGAATTTTTACGCCGCGAAAATCGCGTGAAACTAGGTTTTCGGAGGTTGCCATTTTCATGTCAGCTAAATAATATTAGCATTTTACGTTACGGTTGTAAAGCTTTTTTTCGTTAACAAACACTCCTCGAAAATCCCTCAAAAATCACTCCTCAACACAAATCTCCACAATATCGCCATCAGATAAATGATATTCATCCCTAAGTCTGATATCTGTGATAATCTCAATGATCGTTAACGGGTGATCGCCATTTCCGGAAGCGTTCTTGTCTGTCCTTAAAATAAATGCATTTCTACCAAATATCTCACAAGGGTACATGCTTAATGAAACCGTCCCACCATATTCTTCTTTTTCTAAACGTATTCCATTTGCCGGCAAAATAAATGGCTTATCCAATTCAATATTAAGGGAGCCGGGATATACCTGCATGCCTGTTTTGGCGACATATAAATCATGCATTTTTTCCATCCAATAGGATAGATTATTCATGCCACTTTTTACTTTTCCTTGTAGAACCATGTTTTATTTCAACTCCAAATTTGACATTATCCTATTAATAAATTACATTAAGTTGATGAGGCTGTAAAGCACACTTCATAATATTGAAGAAGCGATTGGATTAAAAGATGAGCAATTCACTTTTGCGGCACTTGGTATAACCATTTTGAGTTATTTGGCAGCCGGATCTAATCGGCAGTATTTTTGCTTTTAAAGGTCTGGCGAAAACTATATATTCAACCACAACGCCGGGCGAATGCCGCCAGCCTGATAGCAAAACATGATATGGGAGTTGCCATTTTCATTGACAATATCAAGTTCCCCAGATTTATTAATCCAGCGCAGCCACCACCAATATGGCTTGTTTTCATATTTGGCTATACCTGTATTTGTTTCATTCGGATAATTTTCATTCACATTAAAATAACGCCTTGCTTCATTTTTACTCAGCAAGAAGATTCTATCTGTCGTAGTATTGCAGCCTTTATAATAATCACTGCTCGGATTCTCATTTGTTGTCTTTGCAACCGCCGGTTTGATTGTCGTCAATTTATCTAAAAAGCTGCCATTCAGATATTTGCGCAGGGAGCAATTTTCCCAGACTAAGTTGTATACGGATTCCTCATCAAACGGGCATCGTTCAATAATTTCCTCGGATACCAACAAAACCTTGTGGTGTTGGGTATCAACGATTCGCCAATTGATTCCTTCAAGTTCAAAATTCCTCTTCTCTTTTAAAATATAAAGGGATTCATCCAATACTTGGGGAATGAACTCCGGTAAATCCGGCTCCGCCGGTTCAGACGGGAAATCCGGCTGCTCAGGCTGCGGCGGAATTTCAAGCTTTTCATCCTTTTTCCTTTTGCACAATTTACATGACCCGAATAACTTTATCTTTCCACCACAATGCTGACACAGCTTTTGTGATTTCCAAGTTTCGGCTTGTGTCTTTAAATCATTTACCTTAGCTTCCCATTCTTCGAACTTTTTATCATATTCTGCTTTTAGGCTATCAACATCATCTTGCCATGCTTTTTGCGCGGCATTATATTCTTGTCGGAGACGCCTGCATTCGGCATTATTTAAAGCTTCTGCCTTGTCATTTTCAGCATTTAAGTTTTCTAGGTCTATTCTTCTCTCTTCTTTCAGGCTTGCCTCTTTTAAAGCTCTGAATTGCGGATGAAAATGCTCGCGTAGAGATAAAAGTGCGATATCAAAGGGTGTATCTATTTCGTTAAGTCGCTCACATTCTGCGATTTTTTCCGTTATTTGGATATTCATATCTTCATAATCTGATTTGATATCACGGAAAGCATCGATTACTTTTTGGTAATCACATCGGCTGTATGAATCCTCCATCAGCTTCATTGCTTGGTCAAAAGCATCTTGCACGGGCTTTCTTTTGGCAACTGCTGCCGTTTCTTTTTGTTGCCTTTCTACTTCGGCTGATGCCATCTCATGCTCAGCTTCCATCCGTTTTTTTACGGTGCTGCTATATTCTTCTAATTTTGCACGATAATTTTCGTCTGCAAAGCGAATGGCCTTTAGATATTTCGGATTTTCGGAAAAAGACTTACGTACATTCATCAATCGGGATTCGCTTACTACTTTTAATTCCGCGCACAATAATCCAACATAAGCCGGGGCATATCTTGGATTTATATTTAATGCGGTATTAAAATAGTTACTGGCTGATTCCCAATCCCTATCCTCCAAAAATAATAAACCGCGCTCCGTCAATGATTCAGCAGTACCACCTATTATTCCCATTTTTATACCCATCTCCGCCTTCGGCGGACTCATAACTAAAAACTAAACTTCGTTCACCTGCACAAACCTATGCCCCTATTCCATCGAATCCACAAACGTGCTATAAATCGCTTGGATTGCCGTTTCAAAATCGTCAATGGCAACACCGATGATGATATTCAGTTCGCTGGAGCCTTGATCAATCATGCGGATATTGATATTGGCATGAGTAAGAGCAGAAAATAAGCGTCCTGCTGTACCACGGGTCGATTTCATCCCCCGGCCAACGACAGCGATGGTTGCCAGATCGCTTTCAATTTCAATATGGTCGGGTTTCGCCAGGCGATGGAGGGCAGCGAGGACTTTTTGTTCTTTATCAACGAATTCGTCCTGATGGACGAAAACAGTCAGGGTATCGATGCCGGAAGGCATATGTTCAAAGGAAATGCCATTGTCTTCAAAAGCCTGCAATATTTTCCGGCCAAAACCGATTTCTGAATTCATCAAGTCTTTCTCGACATTTACGGCGCAAAAGCCTTTTTTCCCAGCAATGCCGGTAATGACGTATTTCGATTTCTGACAGGTGCTTTCAACGATCCAGGTACCCTCATCATCGGGACGGTTGGTATTTTTGATGTTGATCGGGATGCCTTCACGGCGAACCGGAAAGATGGCATCCTCATGAAGGACACTTGCCCCCATATAAGCCAGTTCTCGCAGCTCGCGGTATGTAATGGTTTCAATAACTTGAGGATTTTCGATGATATTGGGGTCGGCAATCAGAAAACCGGAAACATCAGTCCAATTTTCATAGACATCAGCAAGGACTGCACGGGCAACAATCGAGCCGGTGATATCCGAACCGCCACGGGAAAAAGTTTTGATTCTTCCTCCTTCGAAAGCACCATAGAATCCCGGTATAACTGCATTTTCAAGTTTTTCTAAACGTTTGCGCAAAATTTTATTGGTCGTTTTGGCATCAAAATCACCATCTTCATCAAAGCGGATTACTTCGGCAGCATCCACAAATTCGTAGCCGAGGTATTTTGCGATTATGATGCCATTTAGATATTCACCGCGTGAGGCGGCATAATTGGTTCCGATGTGGTCAGCAAAGTTCTTTTCTATCGCCGTAAATTCATGATCTAAGGATAAATCCAGGTTTAGGCCATCAACGATCTTTTGATAACGGCTTTTAATTTCTTTCAAATCGTTCCTAAAATCTTTGTCACTTTTTGCTTTGGCATAACAAACATAAAGCATATCGGTGACTTTCCTATCGGCAGGAAACCGCTTTCCTGGCGCGGATGGGATGACAAAGCGGCGGGCTGGATTGGCCTTTATGATCGCACCAACTTTTTTAAATTGTTCGGCACTGGCAAGGGAGCTGCCGCCGAATTTTACAACTGTGTTCATTGGATCTTTATGTCCTTTCTGATTAGTGTTTACGTATGATTAAATAACTCTTCGATCAACCGACAGCCTTCTTCAATATAATCACCTTTTTGGCAGTCTGTTTCATTATAGCAACAGTTACTGGCAAAAGTGACATCAGTGTCATATACCGTGCTGCTATCATATAATAAAAATGGCACGCAATCAGCGGTATGGGTACGCAACCGTAAAGGGGTCGGGTGATCAGGCATGACGAGTAGGCGGAAATCCTCACCGCTTTCACTAAGCTGTTTAAAAATTGGGGCGATGACTTTTTCATCAAGGTACTCAATGGCTTTTATTTTATTTTCGAGATCCCCCTGATGGCTCATTTCATCGGGTGCTTCGATATGGATATAGGCAAAATCATAATCATCATTCAGAAGCGCATTTAAAGCGGCATCAACTTTTCCGGCATAATCGGTATGCAGGGTTCCATTTGCACCGGGAATGTTGGGAACTTTCATTCCTGACGCTACCCCAATTCCCTTCAATAAATCAACTGCGGAAATCATAATAGCTTTTTTCCCGGTTTTTTCCTGAAACAGAGGAAGAGCCGGTTTCGTTCCGGCACCCCAGAACCAAAAACAATTGGCTGGATTTTGGCCATTTTCTTTTCTTTTCATATTTATCGGATGATTCTTTAGAATCTGAAAGCTTCGTTCCATTATCTGAAAGAAAGAGGTTTCCAAAGGGAGATAGGCTCCAATTTTTTGCCCCAAAACATCATGGGGAGGGGTGAAGGGAAGAACTTTACCGTTTTCCCAAATCAAACAATGGCGGTAGCTGGTGCCAGTATATATTAAGAACCGGTGTTCTTTCATGCAGTCTGTCAACTCCATTTTCACTGCGTCTAAGAGCGCATCGGCTTCTTTAGTCGATATCTCCCCGGCGCTGTGGTCGATGATGGTGCGCTCAGCGAAGGGAATATCTTCTTCGGAGATGGTCACAAGGTTTAGGCGGATTGCAATATCACCATCTTCCATCGGGGCGCCAATGCTGAGTGCCTCCAAGGGGGAGCGGCCGGAATAGTATTTCTTTGGATCAAAGCCCAGCACGGAGAGGTTAGCCGTATCTGAGCCCGGGTTCATGCCCGCCGGGATGGTATTCGCCATGCCAAGACGGCTTTTTTTGCTAAGGGCATCAAGCATCGGAGTATTCGCGAACGCCAGGGGGGTCTGCCCGCCTAACGAAGCAATCGGTTCATCTGACATGCCATCGCCCAGGATGATGATATATTTCATATTTTATGCAATCCTAATTCTACTAATGATTCCATCCGGCAGCAATTTCACTTTATAAGTAAACTCTTTTTCACTGATTGGATTCGAAACAAAGGCATGCTCGCCGGCAACAATGGTTGGTACAGGGGTACGTTCGGTAAATATTTCATTTACACGGCGCATATTTTCAGCGGTCTCCGGGATCCGGACGAAAAAGCTGCCGACCCGATTATCCATCGGGGCCACTTTTACATCTTCACTATCCCAAAAACACGTAATCGTTTTACCCAAATGGCGCGCGCAATCGACTACATCAGAGACCACCGCACTGGCGGTCGGAAGCTTTCCGGCTCCCTTCCCGTAATACATCGAATAGCCGAGCATATTGCCATGGACATAGATGCCATTATAAACACCATTTACAAAATAAAGCGGATGGTCTTTGCTAAGCATAAAAGGGGCGATACAGGCATAAAAATTGCCTTCTTCGTCATATTTGCTCATTGCCAGAAGCTTGATCGTCTGATTCATTGCATCCGCGTATTTGAAATCTTCTTTGGTAATATTCGTTATCCCTTCGGTATAAATCTCTTCGTACCTGACATGATATCCGATCATCAGCGAGGATAAAATCGCGATTTTACGGCAGGCATCATGACCTTCTACATCCGCGGCCGGATTTTGTTCGGCAAATCCTAATTCCTGGGCTTCTTTTAAGGCATCGGCAAAATCCGCGCCCTCTTTTTCCATCTTGGTGAGGATAAAATTGGTCGTGCCATTTAAAATGCCGGTGATTTCATCAATTTTCTCTGCGGTGAGGGAATAATTCAGCGGGCGGATGATGGGGATGCCGCCGCCGACACTGGCTTCAAAGAGATAATTACAGTTTTGTTCCCGCGCAATCTGTAATAATTCCGGGCCGTGATTTGCTACCAGCTCTTTATTCGAAGTACAGACACTTTTCCCTAAAAGCAAAGCGCGCTTGGTAAACTCATAAGCAGGCCGGATGCCGCCCATTGTCTCGCAGATAATCCGAATCTCCGGATCATTTAAGATTTGCTCAATGTTATTCACAATTTTATCTTCGTATGGATCACCGGGAAAATTGCGGATATCCAAAATATATTGGATGGCGAGTTCATCTCCCGCTTTCTTGCTGATTTCTTCTTTATTTTTTTCGATGACTTCGACAACGCCGCTGCCGACGATGCCATAACCAAGGACGGCTATTTTTATCATTTGATTTCTCCTATGCCCCTTTTCAAAATCTGGATACTTTGTGCGACACAAACAATCGCTGAAACCTTCAGAAGAATGCGTCTTTTGCATTCTTTCCACATGAATCTTTGATTCATGTTGTGGAGCTTTAATGATTCTTAGTCATGGTTCTTTCATGACTTAGAATCATTCTTCACACTATCAACTGGTCAATTACATGGATGGACTGTCTCGTAATTTCACCGCTAAAAACCATCACGGCGGAACCGGTTAAGTATACCTTCTTTGCTTTCCGATCCCAATATACAATCACTTCACCGCCGGGTAGATGAATGACAATTTCATCATCGGTCAAGGAATTCAGGACACCTGCCACCAAAACCGCACAACAGCCGCTGCCACAAGCCAAGGTCTCACCACTGCCTCTTTCCCAAACCCGCATCCGCACTGTTTTACGGTCAAGGATTTCAATAAATTCAATATTGGCCCGATTGGGAAAACGCTCATGATGCTCGAATAAAGGCCCAAGATGGGCTATATCTAGATCATCCAAACCGGGATATACCACCACTGCATGGGGATTTCCCATCGAAACACAAGTCATTTTAAATTCTTCACCGTCTACCACAATCGTTTCATTGGTACACCAGGCATTCGATGAAATGACCGGGATTTTTGACGCGGTCAGCTCCGGAGCACCCATATCTACGCGGATCGAAAGGACAACAGCGCCGATAAGATTGAGCTCAAGATAATATATTCTTTTGCCGCTTTCAATGGAAAAACTGGTACTTGCGATCAAACGATGATCATAAAGGTATCTTCCCATACAGCGGATTCCATTGCCGCATATCTCGGAAGGCGTACCGTCGTTATTGTACATTTCCATTTTGAAAGCGGCCTTTTTCGAAGATTCGATGAAAATCAGGCCATCGCCGCCAATCCCAAAATTGCGGTCACTCAAGCATACTGCTAAGCGACTCTTTTCTGCCTTGCCAATTTTTTCAATGATGTTATTAATGTAGATGTAGTCATTGCCACAACTATGTAGTTTTGAAAATCGCATATGATTAATATAGCAGAATGGACTGATAATTGCAATGATAGCGAAAAAATAAATAGAAGAAAGGAATACTTAAGCTTCGCTGATAATATGATAGTAAAAAGAAATTTACGTTGACTTAGGGAGCTTATTATGAAATCCAAAACGAAAATCGTCGTACTTCATTTAAAAGAATTGATATATACCGGCATATTTGCTGTGCTGGGTATCTTATTTATTGTCCTTTTAATTATTATGTTTTTACCGGACAAAGCTGAGGCAGAGGGTGCTAGTGTTGGCGAAACTGTTAGCTATACGCCAGGCGTTTATACGACTTCGCTTCTTTTGAATGACAATGTCTTAGACATCCAAGTAACTGTTGATGAATTCCGGATCAATGAAGTCGCAATTATCAATTTGGACGAAGCAATCGCCACAATGTTTCCCCTGATTGAGCCGGCCTTTGAAACAATCGCCCAGCAAATAAAAGAAAGTCAGTCAACGGATAACATCAATTATTCCAATGAAAATAAATATACTTCGATGGTACTTTTAAATGCGATTAAGGCTTCACTGGAGAAGGCGGCGGTAGAGTAGCTGACCAAACAATGCGATCGTATAAAATCTTCGTGGGGACGCAAATGAAAATTTGCGTCCTTTTTTGCGTTTTAATTTCAGAAATTTGTTTCAGAAATTTGTCATTTAATTTCTTTGACATAAATCCCGACCCGATTCTCAATCACATCCGCAACTGCCCCCACCGATTTATCACCGTTAAAATAGTGTCCGGCTTCTTCCTTGATGATATCGTCAATCTGCCGGTCAAAAACACGGATTTCATTCGCCTGCTCCAGTAAATCCAAAAATAAGTTAATTTCCTCATCTGTTGCACCACGAATTTCATAACTGACATAAAGATCACCATGCTGATCGCCAACACCTCCCCATCCGCTATAATTTTTTGCCGCTGTTGCCCTTCTTTCAATGCTGCTGCGCTTCACTGGAAGTCCATATAGATTATCACTGGATTGCACTTCATCACTAAGAAGAATACTGATGAACTGCCAAGCGGTATCAATATATTGGCATTTACTGCTGATTGCCACGACTTTATCTGTATATATGATATACCCATTTCCGGTCTCTGAGGGATATCCAATATGATTGACCGGACCGCCGAATATCTCCATTTCTACTTGTCTGCTCAGGATAGCGCCGCCCTCCATCAAACGGATATCACCTTCACTAGCCCGATCAGTAACCATACTTTCAATCTCATATTTTTCCGCATCGACAAAACGATTACTAAATTCCAGTATTTTGATTAGCATATCCCGATTAAATTCCGGGTCTTTACTTGCCCAATTAACGAGATTTCCACCGTTTGCTTTTAAACAAATATTCAGAACATCTGTTTTCGTTGGAAAGCGGAATATCCGGCTTTCCGGAAAACGGTCAGCGAAGGCGATGAATTCATCCATGTTCCATTTTTCTATCCCGGAAGTATCTGCCGCCTTACCATAAAGCGTTAAAACACCAAAGCTGACCGGAATACCATATAGGCCGTCCCCTATTTCATATGCCCGAATAATATTTTCGCGGTAATCCGCCATATCAAAGGTGTCATCTGCTTCTAAAAAAGGATTGAGATCCCGAAATACGCCTTGTACAACATAGGCACCATATGATATGTCTTGGTGCAAGAGCAAAATATCCGGGCATTTTCCGCTGATAATGTCATTATTTAATTGAAAAAGACCCTCACTTTGATCATCCCCATATAAAACTCCGTATTGCTTGACCAAAATCCGGCTGTACGGGTTCTCGGTATTAAAGTCCTCAATTGCTTTACTGATAGCCGGATCAATCGTCATGCCAACCACACCAAGGGTGATATCGCCAACTTTTCCGCCTGTAAGAAGTACCTCCCATTCTTTTGCCATTTCTTCGGCTGCCGCAATATCTTCTGCACTCTTATGGCGGATGATGCGATAAGACCTTGACCATACTTCACCAACCCCATTGCTTCCGCTTGTATTACTGCCCAACAAGACCTGCCCGTTCGCAAGCTGATATGTCCAGTATTCATGCATACCTTGCATTACATTGAGCGAAGCCCAAGTGAACCGTTCGGCTTTTGTCCCGCCTTCTAAATCCAAATCAAATACCCCTTCACGGTCGGCAAGGAACAAAGATTTCCTGCCCTGAAACTGCATTCCATAAAACCCGCCATTATCAGCAAAAGCTGTGATATCAATATCATTCAAGCTTCCGGAAGATAAATCGATTAGTGAGATTACAGATGTGGTAGACCCTTCCACATTGCTGGTGGTTGGATAGTGATGAGCATAGACATTTCCTTCGGTATCATGAAGTAGATACCATATCGTATTTTTTATCGGGGTGTGAAAAATCAATTCTCCGGCCGGATTTATGACAAAAATTTCGTTACCATAATCATTTAAACTAGTCCACATCGCAATGTGGGCATTTCCGTCAGAATCGATTTCGAAGCCACGCGGCAAATACAATTGCACTTCATATTCGCGGATTGCTTTGGCAACCGCCACCGTTTCAATTATTTTTCCGTCACTGCTTAAGTGATGCCAAAACATGTCAACAAACTCACCCCACAAAGAGGATGAGTTAAATTCTACATACTGAATCGTTAAAACATGAGGATTTCCCTCTCCGTCTATTGCAAGTTGCACCGCAAGCTGCTCTGCCGGGATATCAAGCGGCATGATTTCAGGTATCGGGGGGGTAGAAATATCTGCATGGCCGAAATTGATGCGAACCAGCACCGCCTGCTGTCCGGTCGGGCTGGTCGTTGATTCCTCATAGCAGATGTAGTACAAATCGTTTCCATATACTACATCGTCCCATATCTTATCATGATATTCCGGAATCGGCACGACAATATATGCTTCACCGAGTTCAACATTTTGGGATGTATTTGTTTCCACTTTAGAATTACCCTGATCAGATTCTATTTCATCGGCATCATTTGCTTTTTTTCCGCAAGCGATTAAAAAGACTGCCAGGATAAAAATCATGGTTAATAGGTACTGTTTTTTCTGTTTCATGGTCACGCTCCTCTTAGGGGACTGTCTGAAAATAAAGTTTACATCTTATGGTACGAGTACTTCTCAGAAAACATTTCGAATCAATAATATTTTTACTTATGGTTTTTCTTTAACTTTTCCAGTTCCGCAACTGTAAATCGATACCCCATATTGCAAAAATGGCATTTCACTTCTACGGTCTCATTATCCTGAATGATTTGAGCCAGTTCTTCTTTGCCGATGCTGATTAAGGCTTTTTCCACTCTTTCTTTATCGCAGTTGCAGTAAAAAGAAGGCTTAATCGTATCGGTAATCGCTATCTCCATGTCACCCAGAAGCTTTTCTAATAAGTGAGCCGGGTCAGATGACCCACTCAGTATCTCAGTGACAGAAGGAAACGAAACAATTCTTTCTTCTAATCGTTTGATTGTTTCTTCGGAGGCATTCGGCATGAGTTGGATGATGAAACCGCCGGCGCATTTGACCGTTCCTCCGGAGGAGGAATTTTCATCCTTTTCCATCAATACTCCTAAACCAACGATGGAAGGGGTTTGTTCCGAAACAGCGAAATAGTAAGTCAGATCTTCAGCAACTTCACCGGATTGCAAAGTAATTTGTCCTGAATAAGGTTCTTTCAACCCCATATCTTTGATAACCTGCAGAAAACCAGCACCAATCGCACCACCGACATCAAGTTTGCCGGCCGGGCTTGGCGGCAGCATGACCAAAGGATTAAGGGCATAACCTTTGACCCTGGCGCCGCTGTCCGCTGTGACGGTCAAGCCGCCAATCGGACCATCGCCGCGAATGGACAGGGTGAGCAGGTCTTTTTCACTTTTGAGGGTGCAGCCCATCATCGCTCCGGCAGTCAGCAAGCGGCCAAGAGCGGCCGTGGCGACAGGGCTTGTGCCGTGGGCAGCACGGGCATCTTCGACGAGGTCACGGGTAGAGGCGGCAAAAGCGCGGATGGAGGCACCGGCAGCGGTGGCACGGATGATTTGATCGGGCATATTTTTTTCCTCATTTACTTTCTAGAGTACTCTCGGAAACTCTTTGTATGCAGATTTAGCAACAATTACGATTCTTTCGCTTTCATCTGTTGGCGCTTTTTCACTGTCATCATCAATGATTGTAATGATATCAAGACCAGCTTTCTTTAAAAGACATCGGATTTCACCCAGCTCATACCCTTTCTGAACATGGGTTTCTTGATAGCGGTCAAAGCGCCCGTCTTTGCCCTTGATAAAAAAGGTTAAGTCATATTCATTCAAACACGCATCGGGGTGATAATAATTTTCCCAGACGAATGCACAGTCTTCATGATTTTCAGCAATTGTTGCGTGGCCGATGACTGCTTCATATTTATATTTGGTATTGAAGTCGAAGATGAAAATCCCACCGGGATAGAGATAGTTTTTGACTTGCCCAAAAGTCGCAAGGATGTCTTTTTCTGACAGAAGATAGTTCAGGGAATCACAAATGCAGATAATCGTTCCCACGGTGCTGTACAATTCCATTTTCCGCATATCCTGGCATAAATAAAGAATTTTGCTGCCGGATTCGTCTTTTTTTGCCATTGCAACATTAAGCATTTCTAAAGAACTGTCGATGCCGATCATATCGTAACCGAGGCGCGCCATCATTTCAGTGAATGTCCCGGTACCGCAGCCCAGGTCCAAAATGAGATTTTTTTCATCACTTCCGTTTGGCTTTGATATCCCAAATGCTTTGATCCACTCATTGATGCGAAGTAGCCATTTTTTGTATGGCACATCTTGCATCAAAGTATCATAGATTCTCGCAAATTCATCGTACAATGTAGTTCTCCAAAAATTGAACCAATCTCTTCATCTCTTCATCTGTCCCGATCGTGATCCGGAGATATTCGCTTATACGAGGGCGATTCCAGTGCCGCACATAAATACCGTTTTCGCGAAGTGCCTCGAATAGCATTTTACCCGAAACACTCGGATGGCTTGCAAATATGAAATTACCTAATGACGGGGGATAAATAAAGCCAAGGCGGCCGAGTTCATCTGCAAACCATCCTCTGGTCGCAATGATTCTGGCATTTATATCCTGAAAGTAGGCATCATCAAGAACTGCTTCCACGCCTAGTTTTAGCGCCGCCTGATTCATCGTATATGAGTTAAAGGCAAATTTTGCATCGTTTAAATATTTGATCAGCTTCTGATTCCCCATCGCATATCCAATTCGCATTCCTGCCATCGCCCGCGATTTGGAAAAGGTCTGGACCACCAAAAGATTATCATATCGGTCAATCAACTCAAGCGCACTGATACCGCCGAAATCAATGTAAGCTTCATCAATGATGACAACGCTGTCTTTATTCTCACGAATCACAAACTCCAGCAAGTCAAGGTCTTCAAAAACGCCGGTCGGGGCATTGGGGTTCGGGAAAATAATGCCGCCATTTTCGACCAGATAATCTTCTTTGACAATCTGAAAATTCTCATCAAGGGGAATGGTTTGGTAGGGAATTCGATAAAGCTCTGCCCAGACATCATAGAAACTATAAGTGATATCGGGAAATAAAATAGGTTTTTTGCTATTGAAAAAAGTTAAGAATGAAAGCGCCAAAACATCATCAGAGCCCACCCCAACGAAAACCTGCGCTGCCTTAAGCCCGTAATAATCTGCCAGACATTCAATTAATTCCGTGCAGTTGGGATCGGGATAAAGACGGAAAGCATTGGCATCAAGTCGCTCAATTCCGGCGGCAACGCCGGGAGCCGGGGGATAGGGACATTCATTTGTATTTAATTTTATGATACCTGCACGTTTGGGCTGCTCCCCTGCGACATAAGGAGTAACGGTGCGGACGTTGGTTTGCCAAGCCATTGGATTTCCTCGTGGATGATATTTGCAACGTCTAAAGTATACCGCAGAAAATCATTCATGTCAAAATAAGGGTCTCGTTTTTACATGAATAAATATACGATTCCGTTTATTAATAAAATTTCCGTCTATCTTGATTTTATTTATGGCAAAATCTAAAAATAAAAACAGGCTTAATAAGAAAAATGAAAAAAATAAGATGTAAATTTCTAACGTGACAGTTTCATTTGGAAACAGGGTCATCAATAGAAGAATTAATCCGAAAACAGAGGAAGCAATCAGGCTGACCCATTTATATAATGGTGGCATGCGTAATTGAAAGGGATATCTGTCAACTTCCTTGCTTCTCATATTGACATTGCTCCCAACTTTGATCCCATTTCTAATGATTCTAAGAAGTAGTGATACGGCTATCGTTATAAAACCGGCCATAATTAAAATATGCAAAGTGTTTCTCCTTATCTCGTTTTGTACTTGCTTTTTCTCTGATAAGTTATATTATATCATTTATATAATAAATTTCATCATTTTTTTTAAGTAATTTGGTATTCCCGGAAATGAGGTGGTTCAATCAGTAAAATGTTCCGGCATCATGTATGGATTTTGGCATACCGCGTGCTGCTGCTATCCGCAGCTTTATTCCTGTATTTTACCGACCAGGATAAACTTGATTTCACGAATATCTTTCCGTTTCACTTTGGCGGATTGTTTTTGATGGTCATTTGGCTTACATTAATCATTGGGATGTTGTATCGCATCGTTCCAAATAAGAACCTGGCAATGGGTGCGCGGAAACACTATACCTGCTCTTTCCGTGCTGCGGTCTCTGATAATCCGGACGATATCAGGGTGGTTAAAAAGCAATTACATAAAGGGGCGTTCCTTAGCGCGTTTGCTTTTATTCTGGTGAATGCCGCTTTATTTTATGTGCTTTCCCGCTATCAAATTCTGACCCCGGCAACAGTCATGGTCGTGGTGCTTGTTTATGCCGTTTTGGACATTTCTTTTATTTTATTTTTCTGTCCTTTTAAGATATTATTTATGCGCAATCATTGCTGCACCGTCTGCCGGATTTATAATTGGGACTATGTGATGATGTGTATGCCGCTGCTTCTCTTCCCCGATGCTTATTCTGTGAGTCTTCTGCTTGTTTCTTTTATTGTATTGCTGCGCTGGGAAATGACCATATATAAAAATCCGCATTTCTTTACCGCGAAAACGAACGAAAACTTGTGCTGTGGGCAATGTGAAGACCGCTTATGTTTTTTGCAGAAAAAGATAAAATTCACTAAAGTGCCCAAGACTGCTTATAAATGATAGGAAAAATAGCGGGGTGAACATTTGATGAGTACAAAAAAAGCGAAGATAGGCAATTATATATTGACAACCTAAGACTGTTCATGATTGT
>Ga0082212_10006164_pt1 | contig 16178 bp, 9 predicted proteins | sample TergutNt197P3_FD_71548 | JGI IMG/M metagenome (GOLD analysis project Ga0082212, IMG submission 71548) | Neocapritermes taracua P3 segment gut microbial communities from Petit-Saut dam, French Guiana - Nt197 P3 | ecosystem: Host-associated > Arthropoda: Insects > Digestive system > Gut ... | reverse complement strand
CCGATTTCACGTCCGCCAACCCCAATATCGCCGGCAGGCACGTCTGTGTCAGGGCCGATATTACGCCATAGCTCCGTCATGAATGCCTGACAGAAGCGCATCACTTCGGCGTCGCTTCGTCCGCGTATGGAAAAGTCCGACCCGCCTTTTGCACCGCCCATCGGAAGTGTCGTTAACGCATTTTTAAATGTCTGCTCGAATCCCAGAAATTTAATAATTGAAAGGTTGACCGACGCATGGAAGCGTAAGCCGCCCTTATAGGGACCGATGGCATTATTAAACTGTACGCGATGGCCGGTATTAACATGCACCTCGCCCTGGTCGTCGACCCATGGCACGCGAAATGTAATGATACGGTCCGGCTCGACTAACCGCTCAATAATCTTCGCCTTTTCAAACTCCGGATGTTCATTGTACACATCTTCAATGTTCAGCAGCACTTCTTTCACAGCCTGCAGGTATTCTTTCTCGCCGGGATGTTTTGCTTCCAGCGAGGACAATATTTGTTCAGTTTTCATGTTATATATATGTAAAAATTATGCAGCGAAGATAGACAAAATGAATGATTTTTCAGGTTACTTGCCTTATGATTTGCATATGTTGTTAAACATAATTATTTAACATACGTTTTTTATCTGAATTTCTCCCGAAAAATGACTATCTTGCGCGGTTTATTTCAAAAAAATACAATATAAAAATGTTATTAATATTTAAAATCTGAAAAAAAATGAAAGTTTATCAGACAAACGAGATCAGGAACATCTCTATTCTGGGAAGTTCCGGCGCTGGGAAAACCACCCTTGCAGAAGCAATGCTTTTCGAGGGTGGTGTTATAAAACGTCGTGGTTCTATTAAGGCAAACTCAACTGTTTGCGATTATTTTCCGGTAGAAAAAGAATATGGATATTCCGTTTTTTCTACCGTTTTTAGTGTCGAGTGGAATGGGAAAAAATTAAACTTTGTTGACTGCCCCGGTTCGGACGACTTTATTGGCGGCGCTGTTTCGGCCCTGAACGTGACCGATGCGGCATTGATGGTTATAAACGGACAATATGGTATTGAAGTTGGCACGATCAACCAGTTTCGATATACAGAACGGTTTCACAAACCGGTGATTTTTGTCGTTAATTTCCTGGATAACGATAAAACGGATTATGATTCCGTTATCACGCAGTTGAAGGAAAACTATGGGAATAAGGTAGTTCAGATACAATATCCCTTGAACTGCGGCCCGTCGTTTAATGCGGTGATCGACATACTTAAAATGAAAATGTACCGCTGGAAACCCGAAGGCGGCGCTCCCGAAATACTTGATATACCGGCGGATGAAATGGCAAAAGCCGAAGAACTGCAGCAGCAGTTGATTGAGGCCGCCGCCGAGCATGACGACGAATTGATGGAGAAATTCTTCGACCAGGGTACGCTGACCGAAGACGAGATGCGGCTGGGGATAAGCGCAGGCCTTATCACCCGCGGTATGTTTCCCGTTTTCTGCGTTTGCGCCGAGCGCGACATGTGTGTGCGCCGTACCATGGAGTTTCTTGGAAATGTAGTGCCCGGTACCGACAAAATGCCGGATTTGGTCACAACCGGCGGCAATGAAGTTTCACCTGATACGGAAGGGCCTGTCAGTCTGTTTTTCTTCAAGACGACCATCGAACCGCATATCGGACAGGTATCCTATTTCAAAGTTATTTCCGGAAAAGTTAAAGCAGGCGATGATCTGCAAAACGCTGACCGCGGCTCAAAAGAAAGGATATCCCAGTTATTTGTGGTGGCCGGACAGACGCGCGCCGAAGTGCCGGAATTGTTGGCAGGCGACATCGGCGCTACGGTTAAGCTGAAAGATGTACGGCTGGGTAATTCATTAAATGAAAAGGGTTGCGATTATAAGTTCGACTTTATCCGGTATCCGGAACCGAAGTATCGCCGTGCGATAAAGGCGGTCAACGAATCGGATGCGGAGAAATTGAGTGAAGTGTTATACCGTATGCACGAGGAAGACCCGACCTGGCTGATCGAGCAATCGAAAGAACTGAAACAAACCATCGTTTCGGGGCAGGGTGAATTTCATTTGCGTACCCTGAAGTGGCGGTTAGAGAATAACGACAAACTGCAAACCGAATTTATCGAGCCGAAAATACCCTACCGTGAAACGATTACGAAGATTTCACGTGCGGACTACCGTCATAAAAAGCAATCCGGCGGCGCCGGACAGTTTGGCGAGGTACATCTGATTATCGAACCCTATACCGACGATATGCCGCCTCCGACACTCTATCGGTTTGGCAGCCAGGAGTTCAAGATGAGCGTACGCGATACCCAGGTCATCGACCTGGAATGGGGCGGAAAGCTTGTATTCATCAGTTGTATCGTTGGCGGATCGATTGACGCCCGGTTTTTGCCGGCCATCCTGAAAGGAATCATGGCGCGCATGGAGCAGGGACCGCTTACCGGTTCATATGCCCGCGATGTACGCGTATGTGTATACGACGGCAAGATGCATCCGGTCGACAGCAATGAAATATCGTTTATGCTGGCCGGACGTAATGCTTTCAGTAAGGCATTTAAGGAAGCCGGCCCGAAAATCCTCGAACCGATCTACGATATAGAAGTATTGGTGCCTGCTGATTTTATGGGTGATGTGATGGGTGATTTGCAGGGACGCCGTGCCATCATCATGGGAATGAACAGCGAAAAAGGCTATGAAAAGATCATGGCCAAGGTGCCGCTCAAGGAAATGTCGAGCTATTCCACCTCATTAAGTTCAATATCAGGGGGTCGCGCATCATTTACGATGAAGTTTGCCTCGTATGAATTAGTTCCGTCTGATGTTCAGGAAAAACTCCTGAAAGAATATGCGGAATCGCAGAACGAAGATTAATGATTATTAACAAAAAAGCAACGGCGTCTGAAAAATCGGACGCCGTTGTTTTTTTTGTCAGGTTGAAAGATTTTCCATCAACTTAATGTTTTCGCTGACCAAGTGCGTATCGGCATTATCAGCCAGTTGCCGTGCGCCCGACCATTTGAATCTGTCGATTTCGTAACCGCCTCTGCAAATTTGATCCTGCGAAGGCAGGTAGGAGTTACTGCCGTTTGTACAGCCAAGCGGCAATGTATGTCCATATTTGCTGTAAGTGCGCATACGCAGCGATATTTCGGACGATGCTTCAAAAGGAACAGGTATCATAACGATAGACCCTATATTGATCAGTGTCTGCGGATATACAAAGAAAGATTCGCCAGTCTCTCCTCTTTCATGCAACTCAATGTTTGTTTTCAAAACACGGATTGTCGACCCTGAAAACCGGGCTTGCGGTCTGGCTTCGAGCCTTGCCAGTTCTTTGCGCGCTTCTTCCAGCGGCATGAGCGGGGCGTGCGGCAATTTGACATCGCCGGTAGCAACCGACATTTTTTCGTCGCGGTAGTCGCGGATGTCTTTGTAGGCGCGGACTGCATCAAGCGCCGCTACTCCGCCTACTTCCATGGCATGGTTCATATCGCCTATGGAGGCGCCGTTAGCCATACGGGGCGCCACATCGCCTTCCAGACCGTTGATAAACATCGTTATTGCGCCCGATTCCTGTTCAAGACGGTCAATCATAACGCCTGCCCAGTCGCGCGAGACCTCCGTATTTATTCCTGCAGCCGTGCAGTGCGCCGTACAGTGGACAATATTGGCAAATGACTTGTCGTCATCGCCTCTGAAAGAAATAACCGTCATTTCCGAATCGTACGGCCCCCATGGATTTTGCCCCAAAATCACCCTGTCGTTAGGTAATAGCTGCCGCCGGTTGATGCCTACTAAGCTATTGGTTTTCGCTACGCCCACTTTTGCGTATTTCATTTCCTCTACAGCCGCTTTCGCCACAGCAACACATTTGGGAATCAATATTTCACTGCAATAATCATTATCCACATTACTTGTATCTACATTGTCAGTAGTAATCGGGCCGGAATGTGTGTGGGTGGTTGAAAGTATTACATGCGCTTCAGGAACGCCTGCCGCTTCTCCGCACAGCTTGCGTATTTTAGCGGTAAGACTGTTACTGATGAGGCATAAGGTTGCGCTCATCAGTAAAACTTTGGTTTTGCCATATGAGATGGCAATTGCGGTCGCCGTGAGATCATCATGTACCGCAGTGCTCGGCACATCCGATCCGTATCCCATGAACAGTCCGCCAAGTTTGGGCGTGATGATTTCACGCGCTACACCAACTTTCAGCTGATCGGTTTCCTGAACGTTTAGTAGTGTCCTTCCCGGCATTACCGTCGCACCGGCAACGCCTAATGTTGAATGTCGCAGAAAAGTTCGTCTTGTTGTCATATTTTTTATATTTAAATTAACGTCCTGCAAAGATATGTTTTTTCCTGATATTTATATATAATATTCAACTTTTTGAAAAAAAAATACTGTTTTGTATGAAAATAGTTGAATATGAAAAAAAGTAACTATATTTGCAACAAAAATATTTCAAAATATATCATCCGGAATGGAAAGAATCACAGAACAGCCCTCGAAGTACAGGTGTCTGGAAAAGATGTCGGTAGACGAGCTAATTACCAACATCAACAAAGAAGACCAGACTGTAGCTTTTGCTATTGAACAACAGCTTCCGCAAATCAGTAAAATGATTGCCGCCATCGAAAAACAGTTAAAAGCCGGTGGCAGGATGTTTTATCTGGGAGCCGGCAGCGGAGGCCGTCTTTCGGTATTGGATAAAATAGAATTGCCCAATACCTATGGTATTGAAAAAGGCGTCATCAATGTGATTCTTGCAGGCGGAGAAGATAAGCTGGTGTTAGCGCTGGAAGCCATGGAGGATGACGAGGAGGATGCCTGGAATCAGATGCAGTGCTTCAAGGTTTCGGCAAGCGACTTTGTGATAGGTATTTCTGCCAGCGGCACAACACCTTTCGTCCTGGCTGGCTTAAAAAAGTGCAGGGAAAACGGCATCCCCTGCGGATGTATTGTCGGCAATCCCGATTCGCCTATTGCCGCCGTTTCGGATTATCCGGTCGAAGTGATCACCGGCCCGGAATTTGTAACAGGCAGCACGCGTATGAAATGCGGTACGGTTCAAAAAATGCTTTTTGACATGATAAGCACGACTGTACTGATCCGGCTGGGGCGGGTGGAAGACAACCGGATGGTAAACGTGAGGCTCATCAACAACAAAGTAGTAGACCGTTCGGTAAAGATGCTGATGGAAAAGCGGGCATTAACCGGTTATGATGAAGCCAAAGCGTTGATTCTTAAGTATGGTAATGTGAAAAAAGCCATGGATTACATCGATTCCATGAAACAGTAAGAAAATCGTTAACTTATTAAATATAGTAAAAATGAAAGAGATCAACAGACGACAATTTCTGGGAGTAGCGGCAATTGCAGGTACAGGTTTGGCGATAGCGCCTGCAAAAGCAATAGGCAGGTTGAACACCTTCACTCCAATAGTTTTGGGCGATAACGACAAACCTGCGTTATTGGGCGGCCCGAAAGCCTATCCGGGCACATTTCCTTCATGGCCGTTTTATGACGGCGCTGAAGAACAGGCCTTGCTGGATGTATTGAAAAGCGGCAGGTGGGGTCGGTTGGACGGCAGGGTAACAGCACAGTTCGAAGAAGAATACGCCCGGATGATGGGTTTGAATCACAGTCTGGCAGTTGCTAACGGTACAACCGCTTTGTTTACCATGCTGGGCGTCGTCGGGGTAGGACCGGGCGACGAGGTGATTATCCCGGTATACACTTTTGTGGCTACCTACAATGTGGTGGCCCTCAACTATGCCTTGCCGATATTAGTGGATACCGATATCGAAACATTCCAGATCGACCCTCAAAAAATCGAACAGGCCATCACCCCGGCCACCAAAGTATTGATGCCTGTACATATGGGCGGTCTGCCGGCAAATCTTGACCGGATCATGGCCATCGCGCAAAAGCACAAACTTCCGGTGATAGAAGATGCCTGCCAGGCGGCTGGCTCTGCATGGCGGGATAAGACTGTGGGTTCGTACGGGATAGGCGGCGCGTTCAGTTTTCAGGCGACCAAGAACATCAACAGCGGGGAAGGCGGCGCCATTATCAGTAACGACGGGGAATTTATAAAAAATTGCTATGCATTCCACAACCAGGGCATGGGGCCATCCAGTACATCATACAATCCGGGCGAAAGCGGTACAAGGGGTACAAATGGACGCCTGACCGAATTTCAAGCCGGTGTCCTCCGGTCGCAACTGGCTCGCCTGCAGGCGCAGGACAGCAGAAGAAGACGGAACATCGAATACCTGAACAGTCTTTTCAACGAAATACCCGGCGTTACGCCGGCCAAACTGTACGACGGCGTAACCAATGTGTCGTATCACCTGTATATGTTCCGCTATGACAAATCGCATTTTGCAGGGATGAGCCGCAGCCGTTTCATTCAAGCATTAAGCGCCGAAGGCGTCAATGCGTGGACAGGTTATGGCCGTCTGAACAGGGAAGCATATGTTGCAGGGTTGCAACATAACAAACATTACCTGAAGATATACGGCGAAAAGGGAATGAAGGAATGGTTCGAGCGCAACCAGTGTCCGCAAAACGATAAACTTACCGATGAACAGTCACTTTGGTTCGGACAAACCATGTTTCTCGGTTCAACACGCGATATGGACCAGATTGCGGAAGCTGTACGGAAAATTCAGAAAAATGCCGCGCAGCTGAAAAATTAATTACTAATCATTCATTCATTAAACATTAATCATTAAAAAAATTATTATCATGGAATTTAGAATAACAGACGATAAACCCGCATTACTGGGCGGAGAGAAGGCTTTCACGGGAAGATTTACAAGATGGCCGATTTATGACGGTACCGAACAGCAGGCATTACATGATGTTCTGTACAGTAGCAAATGGGGACGATTAGACGGAAGTATGACTGCAAAATTTGAGGCGGAATATGCACGTGTGATGGGTATGAAACATTGTCTTGCCACTTCAGGCGGTACGACAGCCCTCTATACGATGCTGGGGGCGCTTGGAATAGGTCCCGGCGACGAAGTGGTTATGCCTGCCTATACCTTTGTGGCTACATACAATGTGGTGACGCTCAACTATGCCCTTCCGATACTGGTAGATACGGATATCAACAGTTTCCAGATCGACCCTCAAAAAATGGGAAAAGCCATTACGAAGGAGACTAAAGCACTGATGCCTGTTCACATGGGCGGCGTACCGGCCGACCTGGATAAGATCATGGCCCTTGCACAGAAACATAATCTGCCGGTTATTGAAGATGCATGTCAGGCGCCCGGTTCGGAATGGAAAGGGAAGAAAGTAGGTTCGTACGGTATTGGAGGCGCTTTCAGTTTTCAATCGAGCAAGAACCTGAATTGTGCCGAAGGAGGAGCAGTTACCACCAACGACAGCGAGTTCCACAAAGCATGTTACTCTTTTCATAACCAGGGTCAAACGGAGAGCGTAGCTTCTTTTGGAACGGGCATAGGCACCCGTGGCACCAATGCCCGTATGACCGAATGGCAGTCGCGTATACTGCTGGCACAGATGGAACGTCAGCAGGAGCAGGATAAAATAAGAAGCGAGAACGCCGCCTATCTGAGCAGCCTTTTCAATGAAATCAAGGGTATTTATCCGGCAAAACTCTATAATGGCGTTACGAAGGTGTCATATCACCTGTACATGTTTCGCTACGATAAGGCGCATTTTTCCGGTATGCCGCGCGATAAGTTCATACAGGCGATGAGGGCGGAGGGTATCTCTACCAGTACCGGTTATGGCCGCCTGAACAAAGACCCTTATGTATTGGCGTTGGGTCAAAACAGGCATTACCTGAAAATATACGGTGAAAAGGCCATGAAGCAATGGCTCGAACGGAATCATTGTCCGCAAAACGACAAGCTGACAAGCGAACAGTCGCTTTGGATCACACAAAGTATGCTGCTTGGCCCGCGAAGCGATATGGATCAGATAGCCGAAGCCGTGCGGAAAATTCAAAAAAACGCCAAAGAATTAATGGCTACTTAATTAGTAATTCATAATTAGTAATTCGTAATTAAAAAGAGCATGATATTAATAGCAGACAGCGGTTCCACCAAGATTGCCTGGTGTTTGGTGGAACCTTCCGGCAAAATGCGGCAATTTGAAACCGAAGGGTATAACCCCTGTTACACCGGTGGAGAAAAACTTTTTGAAATTTTAAAACCCAACCTGCCTGAAGACTTTAATACAGCCGATGTGAAGGAAATAGCCTTTTACGGCGCCGGCGTATATGAAGATAAATATGATGTGATATGCAACGCCATACAACCCATCTTCCCCAATGCAAGGATCGAAGCGGCCATGGATTTGATCGCCTCTGCGCGCGCATTGCTGGGACGTAACCCCGGCTTTGCCGCCATCCTGGGAACAGGTTGCAATTCGTGTCTTTACGATGGCGAAAAGATTACTCATAACATTGATTCAATGGGCTTCCTTTTAGGCGACGAAGGCAGCGGCGGGTATATGGGCAAACGGCTGCTTGCCGATTATATACGCGGTTACATGCCAGAAGAGGTGCGCAAAGGGTTTTGGAATACCTACCTGCTAACAGGCGACCAAATCATCGACCAGCTTTATTCATCCTCCATGCCCAACCGGTACTGCGCTTCTTTCACCCGTTTCCTTACCGGCGAGCATGGCGGACATGAATACCTGGAACAGCACATTATCCGGGGTTCGTTCCGTGATTTTTTCAACCATATTGTCAAAAATTATCCGGATTTTCAAAATTATTCGTTCAACAGCGTAGGTTCGATAGGCTGGATATTTCGCGACCGCTTAACGGATGTGGCTTCTGAATTTGGGATGAAAACGGGGAATATCATTTCCGATCCGATGGAGGGACTGTTGAAATATCACTGTGAACCGGTTGATTAATTACCAATTACGAATTACTAATTACGAATCATTATGGCGACATTCAAAAAAAACAAATTCTTTTTCCCTTTGATCGTCATTGGGATCGCTTTTTTTGTGATCGGGTTTGGCGTGGGAATCAATGGAATCATGGTACCCATTCTCGAAGACACTTTTGGCCTGAGTAAAGGCATGTCATACCTTGTTCTGACCGCCACTTTTTCGGCTTTTCTTATCTTCGGCGGACCGTCCGGATGGGTTGTTAAAAAGATTGGATACAGGAAATCTCTCATTCTTGCCCTTTCGGTCATGAGTCTGGGTATGCTCCTGTTCATCCCTTCGGCAAAAATGGGTTCGTCCATGTCAGGTTTTTATATGTACCTCGTCGCCGCTTTTATCGGCGGAATGGGGAACACCCTGCTGCAAACCACGATCAATCCCTATGTGACGATTTGCGGCCCGATAGAAAAGGCCGCACAACGACTTTGTGGAATGGGTGTGATGAATCAATCCGCATGGTATCTTGGCCCTATCTTTTTAAGCCTTTTCATTAATGTCAAACAGCCTGATATTGCCAGGGCTGCCATTCCGTTCGGCATAGCAGCCGGAGTTATCGCCCTGTTTGCACTGCTGATGGTTTTTATTTCCCTGCCCGAGATTACAGCCGAAGGCGAAGGCGAGACGGTCGATGATGCCGGCGATGAAACCATTCTTGCCATGAACCGCAAGCAATCCATCTGGCAAATTCCGCATCTCCTGCTCGGAACCGTTGCATTATTTATATATGTAGGCGTTGAAACACTGCCAATGGCCTCGGTCATTGACTTTGCCAAAACAATCGGCCTGGACAACCCTGAACAGTATTCGGCTTTTGGTCCGATGGGAATGATAACGGGCTATATCGTAAGTATTTTTGTTCTGCAATGGATACCTCAAAACAAGGCAATGATTATCTTTTTACTGATCGCCATCGTTTCATCCTGCTTATTGATAACGCTTCCTGCCGGAATTGCCATTTACTTTTTATCGGGTTTGGGGTTTGCCCATTCCATCATGTGGGGTTCCATCTGGGCGATAACCATCGACAAGCTTGGGAAATTCACAAAATCAGGTGCATCCCTCCTGGTCGTGGCCATCGTTGGCGGCGCGATCATTCCGCTCGTTTTCGGATTCATACTTGACGCCATCATACCTTCGGGGCAAACGGCTTCCGCCGGTGATTTCCAAAGAGCATACTGGCTGTTTATCCCCTGTTACCTGTTTATCCTGTATTATGCCGTAGCCGGACATAAGGTAGGATTAAAAATTAAAAAATAACAATTATACGCTTCTGTTCCTGTGATTTTACATCCAAATGTTAAAAACGAAATATTTTTATGTAAAATTATTGCATATTAAAAAAATGATTATCTTTGCAAAAAAAATGATACTAAAAAACTATACTCAACATGGATATCTTTATTAAAAAAAACAAAAATCTCTAAATGTTCTACGTGTAATCAATTTGTTTTACTTATTTAAATATTAGAAAAAATTATGTTATTCTCATTTTAAAATTTTATTTATGAATAAATTTATTATTTTAATTTTATTTTTGACGCTGCAACTATTTGCGGCAGGAACGTATTCACAAATGGCCGCTCAGAGCGTTTCCGTTAGCGGAACTGTTGTTGACAATACCAATGACCAGCTGCCGGGCGTGAATGTAACCGTAAAAGGCACCACCACAGGCGTCACAACCGACGCCAACGGAAGGTATACCCTTACAGTCCCCGGCAGGGATGCCGTCCTTGTATTTTCGTATGTGGGATTTAACTCGCAGGAAATACGGGTTGGAGATCGGAATGTCATTGATGTGACATTGGTTGAGTCGGCAGAATTGCTGGATGAAGTAATTGTAGTCGGTTACGGTACGGTTCGCAAGTCCGACCTGACCGGTTCGGTGGTTTCCATCTCGAGCGATAAGTTCAAAAACCTGCCGCAGGGAGGCGCTACGCAAATTCTGCAGGGCAAGGCCGCCGGCGTAAATATTACCAGCACCAGCGGTAGCGGCGATACGAACATCCGTATTCGCGGTACGACCTCCATCAACAAGAGCAGTGAGCCGCTGTGGGTGGTCGACGGTGTAATCGGCGGACAACAGGGTAACTTTTACGACATCGAGTCGATTGAAGTACTGAAAGACGCTTCCTCAACAGCGATCTACGGTTCGCAGGGCGCAAACGGCGTAATCGTGGTCACCACCAAGAAAGCGCAGGAAGGCAAGGCGCGGATAACGTTTGATACGCGTTTCAACTGGAATACCATCCGCAAGAAACCCGAATTACTCAATGCCTATGAGTTTGCCGATGCTTACCGGTATGTAAACGGCGTAAATGCAATTCCCGATGCAGATTTCGAGGCGTACCGCAACGGAACCAAAGGTATCGACTGGCTTGACACAATGACCCAAACGGGTTTCGGACAAAGTTACAACCTGAATGTATCGGGCGGCAGCGCCAAAACGAAATATGGTATTTCCACCTCTGTGAGCGATTCCAAATCGCAAATTGTTACCGTCACGAGCAGAGGCATTAATATCAAAGCGTCGCTTGATACGGAAATTGCACCCTGGTTGAATTTTTCCGGTTATGTATACGGATCGCGTAGAAAAGAGCACAACGGAACAGGTCAGGCTGAGTTTTCATCCATTCTTGAATTTTCTCCCTGTATGGAAATGATGGACGCCAATGGCGTTTATAACCCCGATCCCTACAGCTCGCTCTCAAGAAACCCGATGGCGGGCAAGATCGCGCAGCCAAGAGATTATTGGCGCAATTCCCTGAGTGTATTCGGAGATTTACGGTTTAAGTTACCGGTGGACGGATTAACTTTAAGCGTCCAGGGATTGTATATTACGAATAATAACATTGATCGCGAAGTTGATTACACGTATAGAGGACCAAACGAGTTGAATTGGGCGCGACCCTACTGGACTGAAAACATGCGCTGGCGAAACATCAACAACCTGACGTATCAAAAAGAGTTCGGCGATCATCGCCTGACCGTTACGGCCGTACAGGAATTGACCAAATATACATATAGTAATGTGACCGCCGAGACGCGACAATTCGATAACGAAGATTACCTTGGCTATTGGGCTTTGGGTCAGGGTACTCAGACAACCGGACAGGATTATAGCAATTCGGCGATGGTATCCTATATCGGAAGGTTGATTTATAGTTATCAGGGTAAATATTCCCTTACCGGAACTTATCGCGCCGATGCGGCCTCGCAGTTTGTCGACAAATATAAGTGGGGATATTTCCCGTCGGTTGGCGTGGCGTGGAACATTGCCGAAGAAGACTTTTTCAACAAGGACCTGATTCAGCAGTTGAAACTGCGAGCTTCCGCAGGTATCAGCGGCAACCATGGCGTAGGCGCATACTCCACCTTAGCCACCATGTCGAAAGATGATGCCTCCTTCGGAACGACTACCCGGTATTACGGATTTTGGCCGCGTGAGTTCAACAATACCAATTTGCGCTGGGAAAAGACGGTTCAGTACAATGTAGGCTTGGATATCAGCCTGCTCGATCAGCGGCTGAGTATTATCACGGATGTATTCGACAAGGAAATATCCGATTTGCTGTTCCGCAAAACGCTGCCCGCCTACAACGGGAAAAGCACTATCTGGACCAACGAAGGCTCGTTGAGTAACAAGGGCTGGGAATTGACAATCAATGCATGGCCGGTACGGACAAGAAACTTCATCTGGGAAAGCAATTTAACAGCTTCTTATGTTAAAAATGAAGTCAAGGATTTGGCCGGCGTTGATTTTATCATTCCCGACAGCTCGCGTGGCGGCGCCAATTCCGGCGGATTGTTTGCACTTCAGGTAGGCAAGCCTGTGGGTACTTTTTATTTGCAGGAATTTGCCGGTTTCGACGAATATGGCCGAACGTTGCACTATGTACAGGGTGAAAACGGCAGAACCGGAGATGTAACGTATCAGAACCAGAATATCAATAAAAAAATACTCGACCAGCCGTCGATTCCCTTATGGAATTACGGTTGGAACAACTCGATTACCTATAAAAACTGGGATTTAAACGTGTTCTTCCGTGCTACCGGCAAGTATTACCGCCTGAACCAGGCGCGTTTCTACCAGTCGTGTATGATTGGCGCCAAGCGATTTATTTCTTCCCGTGAAGGTTACTACCTGGCATGGGACCGCGTGGCAGACAAGAGCAAAGCCGAATTTGCCAGTTTGACGAATCCTGACAGGCAGTATGTGCCCGCATCTACGCAATGGCTCGAAAACGCCATGCACCTGCGTTGCCAGAATTTGACACTGGGGTATCAGATACCCAAAGACCTGACGAGATTTGCCGATGTACATCTTTCCTTTAGCATACAGAACCTTTTTGTCCTGACCAAATATAAAGGATTAGATCCGGAAACCGTATCAGAAAAGAGCACTTCGAGTACGGACGGGTATTTTGATACGACTTTCGGGTATGACACCGGATCGTTCCCGCTGCCGAGAACGTTTAATTTTATCGCGCGTTTTAATTTTTAACCAGGTAGTAATTAATAAATATAAAAATATATGAAGACTTTAAATAGTATAATAATAATATTAATAAGTTGCCTGTTAACGATGGCTTCCTGCACCGATTTTCTGAAGGAAGAGCCATTAGGGCGAATCATGTCGGACAGGGCGTTTGAAAAACCAAGTGATATTGAAGGTGCTGTAAACGTCCTTTACCGTCAGTTTGGCCGTTCACAATTCGGAATTACCGAGTTCATCATGTCCATGATGGGCGACGACATCACTACACACGTGGCCAGTAACAAAGCTGCAATCCGCGAGTGGGACTTGTGGAACATTTCTACCAACAACGACCGTTTGCAATGGAACTGGGAAGCCAAGTATTTAACGATCAAGGCGGCTAACTTTATCATTAACGGCGTGGAAAATACGCCCGACGCAAAGAGGGAAGATATTGACTATGCACTGGGACAGGCACATTATTTGCGCGCCTATCAGTATTTTTGCTTGGTTCGCGCATTTGGACCGCTACCAAAGATTGAATCGCTCGAAATTGATTTTTCCATCGGGTTATCGACAGTGGCTGAAATTTACGACATGATCGTGAGCGACCTGAAAATCGCGGAGGAAAAACTGCTTGCAAATTATTCGGGCGTTCCCCGAACAATGAACGGGTGGAATGTGGTGGCAACGAAAGGCGCGGCGCAGGCTACTTTGGCGTGTGTGTACATGACCATGGCGGGGTGGCCGCTGGAAATGGGTCAGGAATATTACAGACTGGCGGCTGCCAAAGCGCTGGAGGTAATCGATAATTCGACCTATCGCGTGTCGCTGTTCGAAGAACCCTGGATGATACATTCAAGACAGTATAACTGGGACAACAGGGAGTGCCTTTTCGGCAGTTACTTTTCACTTGTACGGGGTACCGGCGACGGCAGCGAAGCGGCTCGCGGCGCCATCAACGATATTCCGGACTGCACGCCCGGCGGCTGGACAGACAACCGCGCCGAGATCGGGTTCTTCACCAAGTTCCCCGACGGTCCGCGCAAGGAAGCAACTTATGCGCCATGGGTGAATATGGGAGGAAGCGAAGCGAATGGATGGGTTTACTATCGCTGGTGGGACGAACGGGTACCGGAAAATAACCGAAGTCCGTATTTTTCCAAATCGGCGTTTATCAGCAATCCCGACAGGTCAAACCTGACAGAATACGATCACCGGAAAAGTTACGATGCGCAGGGTACCGGCTGGGTTGAGCAAACCCATGTAGCCATTCGACTGGCGGAAGTATACCTGTGGTATGCGGAAGCCGTAGGACGTTCCGGAGAAACCAATGCCCGTGCCATCGAACTGTTGAATAGAGTCCGCAACCGCGCCGACGGATTCGGTCCGGTTGCCGATCGATCGACAGTGACGACTCCTTATGAAGGACACACGGAGCAATATACAAACGTTTATCCCAATGGCATGTCGGCCAATGACTTGGCCGAAGCCGCCTGGACGGAGCACGGCTGGGAAATCGCCGGCTGGGCCTGGGGCGCCATTGCGTTTCGCGCACACGATTTGCACCGGATGAACCGCATCAAAGACGCCTATGCAGAGCGTCAAAACAATCCGGAGTACTTTTTCACCGATCCCGATACGGGTGATATGATCAGGGTACGCGAACAGTTCACTATAATGGCAGGCGACTCCTGGAGGGACAGCAAGATGTTTGCGCCCTATCCGGCTGAAGAAATAGAACGTAATCCGGGATTGAATGTATTGCCGGAAGAAAAGTTTGGTATGATAAAATAACGAATTAATTTTAGAAGATATGAATATAATTAAAAATTTTTGCTTTCTTGCCGTAATGTGCATTGTGTTTGCTGCTTGTGAAGAGAAGAAACTCGGCGATGGCGTGAAATTGAAAGATATTGAGTTAAGCGGGAGTAGCCTCCGTGTCAATCTTGGCGAAACCGATCGAATGTATGCCTTTCCCATTCCGTACGACTGTACCGATTACGAGTTCAAATGGGTTAGCTCGGATCCGGGCATTGTAACAGTCGATGCATACGGACGTGTGACGGCCCGTGATATTGGTACGGCGACCGTTACCGTCAGCCAGGGTAGTATTTCGAAACAATTTTCTGTCGAAACGTATGAAGTTACGCTGCGCGAAAAGGTGGATTCGCTTGAAGTCAAGGGGTTTTGGCAGTTTTTAGACGCCAATGACCTGTTTAAAGCTTCAGTCGGTACGGATTTGATTCCGATTGGCTCAGGTTTTGAGCAGATTGCCGGCTTCAACAGCCGTACAAAAACAGTTGTAATACCTTGCAGCCGGAAAGTAGACGACGAATGGCAATACAATCATTTGCGCTACAATCATGGCTTTGCTGCTAACGGCGGTGGTAACAAAGTAAATGAATATACCATCCTGATAGACTGTAAATTTCCAGGCGACGGAGGCCCTTCCAATCCACCTTGGGTAAATGGTAAGTATTACAGCCTTTTCCAAACGAATTTGAATAATACTTCCGACGCAAGCTTTTTCTTCCGTCCGGGGGCGGATTTTGGAATTACCGGAAGCTATACCAAAAACAATCACTTATATGTAAGGGATACCTGGTACAGATTTATTATTTCCGTTAAGTTAGGCGTGTCGATCCGGTATTTCCTGAACGGTACGTACTATGAAGCAAATAACAATAGTGACCGCGATGGAGGTCGTGCCTGGGATCTGGCCGGCGTCTTGTTATTTGC
>Ga0082212_10006163_pt1 | contig 16181 bp, 14 predicted proteins | sample TergutNt197P3_FD_71548 | JGI IMG/M metagenome (GOLD analysis project Ga0082212, IMG submission 71548) | Neocapritermes taracua P3 segment gut microbial communities from Petit-Saut dam, French Guiana - Nt197 P3 | ecosystem: Host-associated > Arthropoda: Insects > Digestive system > Gut ... | reverse complement strand
GCACGGAGTTTTTTACTGGGATAACTCGCGAAATCCGTGCTACCTATCTTTCTTTTCTGCTGTGCCTTAGTGCCTCCGTGTGGAATATTAGGGATTGGATTCATCCAGGGGCTTTACATTTTCCGCGTAATTTGCTATAAATTCCGAAACTATTGAAATTCTGCCCCTGGGGCTTAAGGAAGGATACTATGTCAAGAACCTGCGAAATTTGCGGAAAACATACGGTAACGGGCAACAAGGTGAGCCATGCCAAAAACCGCACCCGCCGAACCTGGAAACCCAACCTGGTAAAGGTAAAAACCGAGGTTGACGGCAGCACTTTCTCGGTGAAAATCTGCGCCCGCTGTCTGCGAAGCGACTATATCACCAAGAAAGTATAGCTGATACAGGTAACAGTTAACAGATATGAATTAACAATTTTTGTCATTCTCTGTTCTCTGATAATTGTTACCTGTTACCTGTTATCTGTTCAATCTCTGATTGAGCCAAACCATGCCTCGCTGTAATAGTCCAGTGCGGGGCCGACATCAACTGCCAGTTCGGTATTGACCAAATCCTCCACGGTGTACATCGATCCGCCGGTTTTATACCGCCGCGCGGGGACGTTTACCGTTGCCGGAAAGTCGAACGCGTCGACAATCTCGGCATAGATCTCGGGCCGGTGGATAAAGTCGATAAATTTATAGGCCAGATCTATATTTTTTGCCCCTTTCAGGATGCACATGTTGTCAATGTAGGCTGGGCCGCCTTCCCTGGGGATAAAAAAGACCGTATCCTTTAAAAGCTGGGGGTTGTCTTCTATTTCTTCAAATACCACTTCGGGATAGCCGTGTACCACCCAAAAATCGCCGCTGGCATAGCCTTTGCCAAAGCTTTCCGCGTCGAATTTTACCAGGTTTGGTTTCCAGGAAGTTCTGATCAGATTTTTTGCCGCCTCGATCTGGGCCGGGTCTACGGTGTTTACCGAATAGCCCAGATAGGTAAGGGCGCCGCCCATAACTTCGCGCATATCATCCAGCATGACCATCCGGTTCTGGAGATCCTCCCTGCCCATAATGGACCAGCTCTGTTCATAATCGGGAACCCTTGCGGTATTGACGATTATTCCTGCGGCGCCGTAGTAGTATGGAACCGAGTATTCCATGCTGGGATCGTAACTCGCCTTCCTGAGTATTTCCGGATCAATGTTTCCCAGATTGGTGAATTTTGACCTGTCTATTTTTTCCAGCATATCCTGCTTGATCATTATCGAAACAAAATCACCGGACGGGAAAATAACATCGTAGCCGCCGCCGCTTGCCTTTATTTTGGCGTACAACTCTTCGTTGGAAGCAAACTGGTCGTAAATAACCCTGACGTTATACTCTTTTTCAAATTTCTCAATGACACTGTCCGGCGTGTAATACGTCCAGTTGTAAATTCTCAGCTGGGGACGCCCGGAAGCCATTGCGGGAATAACCAGCGCCGTCAAAAACGCAAGAAATACGATACCTCTTTTCAATCTCTGTTCCTCCTGTTACTTTTCAATTTCTGATAAAATTAAACCATGCGTCGTTGTACAGATCAAGTACGGGACCCAGATCGTCCTTCAATTCGGTGTTAACCAGGTCTTCGGCTTCGTACCACGAATTACCGGTTTTAAGCTGGCGTGCCGGAATATTTGCCGTGGCGGGGAATCCGAATTCATCGGCAAATTCGGCATATATTTCCGGTCGGTGGATAAAGTCGATGAATTTATGGGCAAGGTCGACATTCTTCGATCCTTTGAGTATGCACATGCTGTCAAGATAGGCCGGGCCGCCTTCTTTGGGGACAAAATAAAACGTATCGCGCATAAGCTGGGGGTTGTCCATTATTTCCTCAAATACAACTTCCGCATATCCCTGCACTACCCAGAAATCGCCGTTGGCATAGCCTTTGCCGAAAGCCTCGGCATCGAACTTGGTTAAATTCCCTTTCCAATAATTGTTGATAAGATCCCTTGCGGCTTTGATCTGATCGGGGTCGGCAGTATTAACCGAATAACCCAGGTAGGCAAGGGCATCGCCCATCACTTCGCGCATGTCATCCAGCATCGTCATGCGGCCCCGCAGGTCCGACCTGCTAAAGATCGACCAGCTCTGTTCAAAATCGGGAACCCTGGCGGTATTGACGATTACGCCTGCCGCGCCGTAGTAGTACGGAACGGAATATTCCATGTTTGGATCGTAGGTTGCCTTTTGCAATATTGCCGGATCAATGTTTCCCAGATTGGAGAGTTTTGCATGATCGATTTTTTCCAGCATTTTCTGGGCGATCATAATCGACACATAATCCCCCGATGGGAATACAATGTCATAACCGCTGCCCCCCGCCTTGAGTTTGGCGAACATGTCTTCGTTTGAGGCAAACTCGTCGTAAATTACCGTTACATTGTACTCTTTCTCGAATTTTTCGATTACGCTGTCCGGTGTGTAATACGTCCAGTTGTAAATATAGAGCTTGTTCTTTTCTGAACCGCCCCCGGCAAATAAACCGGCAGGCGCGATCAGCGCCGCCATTACCATAAGCAAGATGATGTTCCTTTTCATATTCATCTTTGTTCCTTCCTTCATCAAAATATATATGAACCTTAAGGTTCATTTCGCAGCAATGTATTTCAGGAATTTCCTGAGCGTTACGCATAGTACCACCGTTCCCAGTATCATGACAACCGAGAGGGCGCTGATAACCGGGGTAACGCCGCCCCGGCGGGTAATTGCCGAATAGATAAAGATGGGCAGGGTTGAAGAGCCCGGTCCGGCGACAAAAAATGTTATCACAAAATCTTCCAGCGACAGGGTGATGGCGGTTAACAGGCCGGAGAGGATGCCCGGCATACATACCGGTATCGTTATGCGAAATAAGGTCTGCCTCTCGCTTGCCCCAAGGTCGTGTGCCGCTTCGATAATGGAGAAATCAAACTCGTCGAGCCGGGCCATCACCATGAGGAATACAAAAGGCAGGTTAAAGGTGGTGTGGGCAACGTAAATGGTGAACAAGCCCAGCGGGATGCCGACGCCAGCAAAAAAAATCGAAAGCGACACGCCTATGATTATCTCCGGCAGGATCATCGGCAGAAAGGAGATGGCCTGCACATATCCGCGCAGTTTAAAACGGTACCAGTTAACCCCTATCGCCCCAATGGTGCCGATAACGGTTGCCGTCGCTGCAGACGTAACCGCGACAATCAGGCTATTGGCGACTGCCCGCCACAGTTCCCTTGTTGAAACCAGCCGTTTGTACCAGCGCAGGGAAAAGCCCATCCAGTTCATCCCCGCCGAATCGTTAAATGAATAGAGGACAAGCACCAGCAGGGGCAGAAAAAGAAAAATGAGCGTAACGATAAAGACAAGCTGCGAGAAGGAGAATCCCCTGCGTATCGCTCTTCTCGCGTGGCGGGCGGCTTCTCCTTGCGACTTTGCGGGCCTGAGCGAGGTAATCGCGTTGCCGATCATTCCTTTAAAGCTCATGCCGGCCTCTCACGGGATGCGCCCATCCGAAAGCCGTTTTCCCCGCCGCCAGATTCTTCTTCGGCGCCCTGAATGCCGTTTGCGTCAGTCAGCCTTGAAGCGTCACGCCGCTGAACGTTCATCATCAGCATGATGCCCACGGTCGTCAGCACCGTAAGCACCATGGAGATTGCGGCGGCGCGGGGCCAGTTCCGCGATTTGGAAAGCTGGTCGGCGATAATATTTCCCAGCATATACGAATCCATGCCCCCGACCAGAAGCGGCACGGCATAAGCGCCGAAAATCGGAATAAAGGTAAACAGCACCGAGGTAAAAATCCCCCCCCGGATATTGGGCAGCAGCACCCTGAACATGGCGGAAGGCTTGCTTGCCCCCAGATCGCGGGCCGCCTCCAGAAGCGAAAAGTCAAATTTGTCGATGCTGGAAAACAGCGGGAGGATCGCGTAGGGCAGGTACATGTATACCAGCACCAGCACCACGGCTTTCTGGTTGTACAGGAAGTGGATGTAGTCGTCGATCAGCCCAACTCGCATCAGAAATTCGTTCAGGAAGCCGTGGTTCCCCAGGATGTTCATCCATGCGAAAACGCGGATCAAAAAATTGGTCCAAAATGGAATGATTATCAATAAAAGGAGGATATTCTGATGCTTGCTTTTTGCCATGTAGTAGCCGCAGGGCAGGGCAAAGAGGATCGTTATTATCGTTGCTATGGTAGAGGTAACGATGGTGCGCCAGGTGATGCTCAAAAAAACCCTGTTGCCCAGGTAGCGGTAAGCGTCCAGCGAAAACTCCTGCATTACGCCGCCGTGGAGGCCTTTTTTCAAAAAGCTGAAAACGATAATGATGATGATGGGGGCGAGAAAGAAGACGCTGAACCAGAGCGTCATGGGACCGGAATACAGGGGGCCTAAATTGCGTACCGCATTCGTGCGGGCTGCGCCTGTGTGGGTCAAATCCGTGCGGCCAACAGCTTTCGCTTTCAACTCTTAACCTCGACGATGTAGCCGTCGTCGGCGCTCCAGGAGATGTACACCGTATCCTTCCATTGGATCTCCGGCCCCTCGTCGGAATAATTGGCGTGCTGCTTGATAACCCGGATCAGCTTGTCCATTACTTCAACATAGAACTTTGTCTGGAAGCCCGAATAAATCGGTTCGTCCACCTTTCCCTGAAAGAGATTGATGTCGTGGCGGCTGGTCGTCGGGCGATCCTTGGTAATGGCGATTTTCTCCGGCCTGATCGTAAAGCTCACCGTCTGGCCTGGCTTAACCTCGTCCACGGTGGTTACTTTTATTCTCCCCAGCCCGGGGACATCCAGCTCCGCCAGGTATTCAAGCCAGGGCCTGTCCATCGTTTCCGCGCTGATCACTGTCGCGTCGGTAAGGTTCGTTTCGCCGATAAAGCGGGCGACAAAATCGGTGGCGGGGCTTTCGTAAATGTCGTGCGGCGTGCCGATCTGCAGAACGTCTCCCTGGTTCATCACCGCCAGCCTGTCGGACACCGAGAGGGCTTCCTGCTGGTCGTGGGTAACGTAGATAAAGGTAATGCCGATTTTGTCGTGGATCGAGTCCAGTTCGATAAGCATGTGCTGGCGGAGTTTCGCGTCCAGGGCGGAAAGCGGCTCGTCGAGCAGCAGCACGCTCGGCTCGTTTATAAGTGCGCGGGCGATGGCGACCCGCTGTTTTTGGCCGCCGGAAAGCTGATTGGGCTTTTTGTGGGCATGGCCCTCAAGCTGCACCAGGTGGAGGTATTCGTTTACCTTGTTTTTGATTTGGTTTTTATCGGCCTTTTTGAGGCGCATGGAAAAGGCGACGTTTTCAAATACCGAAAGGTGGGGAAAAAGGGCATAACTCTGGAATACCGTATTGGCGTGCCTCCGGTCGGGCGGCAGATGCAGCACATCTGCCCCGTCGAAGGTAACGATTCCGCAATCGGGGTACTCAAAACCGGCAATAATCCGCAAAAGGGTCGTTTTTCCGCACCCGGAAGGCCCCAACAGGGAAAAAAATTCCCCTTTTTTGATTTCAAGGCTCACATTATTGAGCGCCCTAAAGCTATCGAAGGATTTGGACACACCTCCGACAACCACATCGCTGCCTTTCAATATTTTTCTTCCTGCCTCCCTTTGGCAACAAATCTGCCGCTATTCTCGGCGCGGCACCCATGCCGCCTTTAGCCTGACATTTATAGAGGTACAATGCGGATTTTTAGCCTCATTGTCAACCGGTTTTCGGTTATTTTTTGATGATTTAGCACATGGGGACGCGGGAGAATTTCGGGGGCAATTATCACGCAGAGGCGCAGAGAACGCGGAGGACGCAGAGTTTTCGTCCGAGGGTCTAACCCATCTATCGGAATCTTACGGATATAAGGAGTCAAGGATGATTGCGCGCCGCTTGCAAAAAGCGCGCCTTCCTCTGCGTGCTCCGCGCCTCTGCGCCTCTGCGTGAAAATATTGGGAATAAAACCCCCGCGCCTTGGCGTGTAAAATTCGAAAATTGTACATTCGCGTAATTCGTTGATCTCCAAAATTTTGCTCCATTAAATCAAATACCACCTACATCCGTATACCACGCACCTTTGGTTGAGCCGTGCTTTGCAAGATACCCTCTGTCGACGAGCATTTTTATCGTCTTTGCGGCTGTGTTGATATTCATATTAAGCGTTTCAGCGATCTCAGATACGCTCCATTCCGGCCTGCCGCTGAAGAGTTCCAAAACCGCGCGGGCGTTTTTGCCTAGCCTGGAGTCGTCTTTTATCATGGCATTAACTTTGCTTGCGAGGTGATTTTTTTGCTTTTGCAGGGTCGTCAAAAAGAACGATAGCCATGGCTCATAATCAACGTTGCCCTTCCAAATATTTTTCTGCGTACGGCGAAGTGCGCGATAGTATCCGTCTTTGCTTTCCTCAATTATGGATTCTATTGAGCTATATGGCGTATAAGCATAGCCTTTTTTCAACAAAAGCATTGATGTGAGTATCCGCGATAGGCGGCCGTTTCCATCCTGAAAAGGGTGGATTGCCAGGAAATGAACGATAAACACACCAATAACGATAAGCGGGTGCAGCATTGGATCGTCAAGGTTTTTGCGCGTCCACTCCACCAATTCTTCCATTAGACGCGGAGTATCAAACGGAGCAGCGGTTTCAAACACGATGCCGATTTCTTTTCCTTTATCATCATACGCCGCGACCGCGTTGGAAAGTTTCTTGTATTTGCCGCGATGTTTTTCATCCTTGCCGACATATTTCAGCAGCATTTGATGAAATTGTTTGATATAGTTTTCCGACAATGGAATGATGGAATAGTTGTCATAGATCGTGTTTATAAGTTCGGCATATCCAGCGACTTCCTCTTCATCACGGGACTTGAACGACTTTATATCTATATGAGAAAGGAGTTTCTCGACTTCCAAATCAGATAATTTATTGCCCTCGATTCTGTTCGACGATCCGATAGATTCTATTGTGGAAACTTTACGGAGGGTTTTAAGTTGTTCGGGACGCAAGCGTGCAAAACCGGTCCACGCGCCTTTGAATTCGTCCAACTCTGCAATTTGCGAAAGCATTTGCGGAGTAATCACAATGTTTTCCATACCCAGCATTTTCTAACCCCTTATGACTTTATACTAGATTATACGAGATTATACTAGATTATACGAGATTATACGAGAATGTACGAGATAATATTGGGAAAATTCAGCAAAAAACGCCTTACGAAGACCCTAATTCCCCATAAGCCCGCCGTATTCGGCTTCGTACTGCCTGAGGCGGGGGTTGTTGGGGGCAATGGCGAGCGCCTGCTTCAGGTAGTAGACGGCGCGGCGTGTATCTTTCCGGTTATGGGAAATTTCAAACATGGCGATGAGGGCAAGGAGGTTGCGGGGGTCTTCAAATAGCGCGGAGCTGAGGTCGTTTGAGGCGGCATCTTCGTTAGCTGCAATGCGGCTGCGGAGGTAAAAGTAGCGGCTTTTTATCGGGCCGCCGGAAAGGGAGGATAGCCGTTCCTCGATTAGCCGGGATGCAGCGTCCCTCCTGCCCGCGTCGATAAGGGCGGATATGTACGCGGATATTCCGTTGTCGTTCCTGGTGTCCCGCTCGTACAGCTCGCGGGCGTAGGAAAGCGAGCGGTCGCCGTTTCCAAGCCCCTTCTCAACAAGGTACGCATTGTACAGATCCTGCCCGGTGCGGCGCTGTGCGAACAGGCGGGTCATAAAACCGCGCGCTTCCTGCCAGTTTTCGCGGTTGATGGCGTCGTGCAGGGCAAGCGAATACGCGTCCAGCGCAGGGTTGTCGTTTTGCAGCAAGCGCCCCAGAAGCTGCCTGCCCTCCGCCTGTTCGTCGCTGTCCGACGATTCAAGCAGCAGCCGCGCGGCGTACAGCATCGCCTCCTCGTCGCCGGGGTAGGAGCGGAGCAGCGTGTGAAGAAAATTCAGCGCCTGTTCCCGGTTGTAAAAAGCCTCCGCCTGAATCCGCGCCCGCAGGAACAGGTACAGCGCGGTAAAGGGATTAAACGATCCGTATTGATCCAGCGAACTTTGCGCCTGCGTATATTGGCCCGACTCAACAAGGATGCGGGCGCGCATCAATAAAAATTCTCCGCTGCGGGGATTGTCGCGCAGTATCTCGGCGATGATCGGTTCCGCCCGCGGCCAGTCGCCGGCCTTGTACAGGCCAAGGGCAAGCTGCCGCTTGACGGGTATGCTGTCGGGGTGGCGGCTCAATAATTGCGAGAGAATGTCCAGGGCTTCCCGATCCTTGCCGGAAAGTTCCATGACGCGGGAGAGTCCCAGAACTGCCGGGTAGCAGTCGTCGGAAATGGACTGTGCCCTGGCGTATGCCGTGGCGGCTTCTTCCAGCTTGCCGGTCCGCTCATGCAGCAGCCCCAAAAAATACGGGGCAAGGACCGAATCGGGCCGGAGGTCCTGGGCTTTCTGCACATCGCCTAACGCGGCCAGCAGCGGCTCATGCCGCGCCTCGTTAAGCAGGGCGAGGAAAGGCAGCACGCATTCAAGGTAGTCGGCGGATGCAGGCGGCGGCGCGGTGTAAGTGCCCCGTTCCGCATTGCGGAGGATGCGGGCGTACAGATGGGTCTGCGGAAGATCGGGCAGGGGCAGGCTGGAATCGGTAACCCCGTAAACCCCCTTGATAAGCGCGGTGTTTACCGCATTCATCACCCGCCCGAATTCCGAGCCTCCCAGGTTCCGGCTGCGGATAAGCCCTATCGCCTCATACATGGCCTCCAGGGTTCCCGTTTCGGTCAGGCGGCGGATCTCCTCGGCGATGCCCCCCCCGGAGGGCGGCGGCGGCGGGGTTTCTTCTTCGGCAACGGCGGGCTGTATTGGAATCGGAGTAGGTTCCGGAACCGGCGGCGGGGCAGTCTTTCCGGCCGTCTTGCAGGATGCCGGTATCATCAGCATGAGCCAGATTGGTAGAACATGAAAAAATCGTTTCATGGATTCACTGCCTTGACTGGTTAAGCTGCTTTGTGCCAAGGGAAACCAGCACCAGGGTAAGGCCGGCAAGTACCAGCAAAAGGGGCCACCAGTTCCGGACAAATTGGGAAAGGGAGAAAGAAACGATTTTCAGGGCGAAGATCATCAGAACCGATCCGAGAATGATAAAAGCTATCGACGGGACGATATAGCTTGCCTTGAAAACCCCAAAGCGCTGCCAGCCGGCGGGGAAAAGGGCCAGGCCGGTAAAAATCGAAAGCAGGGGCCATGTCTGGGAGAGCTTTAGGGGGATAATGCGCAGGGTAAAAAGGAAAAAAAACAGCCCCGCCTGGAGGAATAGCGCGGCAAAAAACATGTACAAAGCCCGCCGGTTAAGCCGCGTGGCAAAGATGGCGCAGCTGACGCCCATAAGGATTAGCGCGAATGATATAAGTATAGAGATACGGGAGATCGTCATCAGCGAATTGATAAAAAAGGCGCTGCCAAGGAACATGAGGATGAAGCCGATAATAAAAATAAACCTGGCGGCGGTACGCCTGGTCACAAAGTGGCGCATATGGTGTAGTATAATGGTATAGCAGGATTACCTCAATGGGAAACATACAGAAGAAACACATAATTTGCATAGCGCCGCTGTTTTTGGCCGCCGTTATGTTTTTGTCGGCCTGCGGCAAGACGCCGGACTTCGGAGGAGCGGCAGAAACCGAACCGGAAGACGGACACACGGACTTTGGCTCGCAGCAAACGCTGCTTCACCACAGACGGCAGGATCCATATTACATCACCGGTTCGCGCGAAGAAAAGGAGCATCTGCGGGATCTGTTTGCGCTTCTTGCCGACGAGGGCAATTCCGCAGAAAGCACATTCGCGATTGTGCGGGAAATTGCCAACAGCTTTGCGAAGGCAAAGGAATACGCGCGGCTGATCCATTTTCTCAGCGGGCATACGATCAACTACCCCGAGGATCCCTACAACAGCTACTATCTGCTGATGATCGCCTATGCCTACATGCAGCAGGATTCCCTGCCCGTGTCGATGCGGTACTTCGACCTGATTGTAAAAAACCACCCCGACCTGACCATCTCCGGCGAATCGATACACCTTGCCTGTCTGAACCAGCTTATCGAGCTGACGGACAACTGGGAGCAGCGGGTCTGGTATTACCAGGAATTAATCTCCCGTTTTTCCGGCCAAATCGACCTTGGGGCCGCCTGGTTTATGCTGGCGCAGACCTATGAGCACATCGGCGACTGGAACGGGGCGATACAGGCATACACCCACTACCTGCACCTGCCCGATGCCGGATCGGTGATCCCCGGTTTTCCCAACGCGCACAACTATGCACGGCAGCAGGTGGATTTTAACGATTCGCTTAAGGACTGGACTTTCGAGAGCCTCCCCGCGCTGCTGTCTGCCGTAAAAGCCGCCCTGGACGCAGGAAATGCCCGCCAGCTTGAGCGCTGCCAGGCGAAGGTAAACTTTTTCGCCCGCTCATGGGAACAGGTGGAAACCGATGACAAGGGGATGGCGGATTTTAACCTTTCCGATTTTATGCGGGGCAACCGGATCCGCTGGGCGGACAGCGTCGATTCTTCATCCAACGCCACCGAGGCGTTTTTGCGGACCTGGGGCTGGTCGCAGTACATCTCCACCTGGTATCTCTATTTCAGGAAAATTTATTTCCCCTCGAACCCGGAAATCCACGGCCGCTGGGAATGGGCCGGCGTGTATTACGGAGAGAAGTTATAGTATGGGGACTGGGGACTGGGGACTGGGGACTGGGGATAAGAGAAAGGGGACCAGGGACTGGGGATCAGGGACTGGGGAAAGATTGTTGACAAGAAAACTCTTCGTTTTCTTGTTGATGAGCGCAGTTGTCGGATTATGGGCAGAGGACGACGCTTTACCGCCAGGCACCGAAGAAATTAACCGCCCCCTGCGGACTATTCGCAGGGATTCCCTGATCCCCAGTCCCCAGTCCCTAATCCCTTCTTCCTCTTCCGCTCTCTTAACTTCCGAAAATCTCGACCAGCCGCTGACGAAGCATTACATCGAACGGTACACAAGTTCCACCGGGGTAGGATGGCTGAATTCGGTCATTGCTAACGGGGGCATCTATCTTCCCTTTGTCAAGGAAGAGATTGCCAGGAGGAACCTTCCGCCGGAGCTTGCCTATCTGCCGTTTGTCGAATCGGGATACATCGGCACGGCGCGGAGCAGGTCTGGCGCGGTGGGGCTGTGGCAATTTATGATGAACAGCATTCCGCCGGGCATGAAGGTGAACGACATGATCGACGAACGCCGCGATTTCCGCAAGTCGACCGTCGCCGCGCTGAACAAGCTGGAGGAAAATTACCGCATCCTGGGGAACTGGCCCCTCGCGCTGGCGGCCTACAACACCGGGCTTGGCGGGGTGCAGCGGATCGTGCAGCGGGCAAAAACCAGCGACTACTGGCTTCTCTGCGACAAAAAGGAGCTGAAAACCGAAACGATCCACTATGTGCCGAAGCTGATTGCCGTGTCGCACATCCTTTCCAATGCCCGCCGTTACGGCGTCGACTACTGGCCGCAGGCTGTCGAATGGACGGCGATTAAACCCGCGCGGCAGGCGTCGCTGGACCTGCTTGCCTCGGAGACCGGAACCGACCGGAATCTGCTGCACCGCCTGAATCAGGAACTGCTCCACGGCATTACCCCGCTGGACAAGGACTACGAACTCAAAGTGCCGCTTGCCCAGGCCCAGATTATCAGCGGCATTCTTGAACGGGACGACGCAAAACTCGTCCTCTATTACCGCTACCGGATCAAGTACGGCGACACGCTGTCCGCCCTGTCCCGGCATTATGGGATTTCCATTGACATCATTGAGCAGCACAACCCCGGCATAACCAGGCGGTTTTTGCAAATCGGCGAGATCGTCGTCATCCCTGCTTACCGGGAAACGGCGCCTTATGCGGGAGGGGGGGGCAGCCCAGCCGTTTCCCCGGCGGCGCGGACCGTCGGCGCTTCTTTTGGCGGGACCCACCAGGTTGTCCAGGGCGATACCCTGTGGTCGCTCGCCGTCCGCTACCGGGTCGATCCCCAGATCCTCGCCGCCCAGAACAACATGGAACTAAACGAAATTCTATCCATAGGTAAAGTCCTTAAAGTACCGATAATGGAATAGTAGGGAAGTAGGAGTTGGGAAGTAGGAGTTAGGAAGTAGGAAGTAGGAAGTAGGAATGAATAAAATGAGGGTGTTTTTAGGGGTTTTTTTGATATTTGTCGCTGCGGCGGGGTTTGGGCAGGCGAAAATCGGCATAAGCGGGTCGGTTGATTGGGATAAAATGGAGATAAACGCCGCAGTTTCGCTGGATTTGGCGTCGGTAGGCATCAAACTGCCCGCCGGAAGAACCCAGGGCGAGGCCCTTATCTCCTCGGAGTACGTCCGCCTTATACGCCCCAACATCCTCAATTTGCAGGTGGATTCTTCCTCAAACATCGGCGATCTGCTCGGGCGCGGGGAATGGACGCTTCTGGAAACGGAAAACCTCGCATTGCAGGCACGTTCGGTGCCGCCCGCCCTTTCGCCGGATTTTTCCAGCCTTTCGGCGTCGTACACCCTCGGCCTTGACGGGATCGCCGCCGCCCACATCCGCCACGAACGTCCGACAGAAGTTCCCCGGACGCTCAATCCAATTCCCGCCCCGGTCTACACGGGGATAGTGATCATCGCCTCGGAATCCCAGCCGGTCCACGGCATGAGAAGCACAGCCCTTCCCCAGCCCTGCCTGTTCCCCAAAATTTGGGACAGCGAAATGAACTTAATCTTTGAGAAGAACATGCTTAATCCGAAAGTCAGCGCGATGGCGCGGTATTTCCCCGTAAAGGATATTTTTACCGGAGGCCCGTCGGGGCTTTCACCGGAAATCGCCGCCGTTGTGGGGGAACGCCCCCTGCGGATTTTCGCCCGCGGCGTGTTTGGCATCAGCCCCACAGATCCAATCATCAGCCGCGACGATGCCCTGCTGATCATTTCCAACGCCGAAAACCGCAGCCTGCTCCGCGAAGGCCGCGTCGTCATCATCCTTGACGAATCGGTATTGAAAAGCCCGCTGGACAGCGAGTAACAGCGTCACTATACTAACCAGTCGGCATATTGTACTCTTATAACATGAAACATTGTCGTCTTTTTGTCTTCTTGTTTTTTGCCTTATCCGCCCTGTCAGCTCAAAATAATCCCTACTATGAAGATACTGGCGGCGAGGGGATCCGCATCGCGGTCCTGCAGCCCGTCGGCATCAATATGCCCGCACAGGAACAATGGCTGCTCAGGCTGGTGCAAAGTACCGTTACCGGCGATTTTAATAAATTCAGCGCCATGACCGTTATTGACCGTCAAAATCTGGATAGCATTCTGAGCGAACAGAATCTGTCCCTTTCGGGTAATTTTTCCGAGATTGACTACATCAGCATAGGGAACATGGCCAATGCCCGTTATATTGTGACGGGAAGCCTTTCCAAAACCGGCGGCGGTTTTATTTTGGAGTTATCCGTTTCCCATGCGGAATCCGGCGTGCGGATAGCTTCGTTTTCTCCCAAAAACTGTTCCCTTGATGAATTGCAGAGTACCGCCGTTATAAGACAAGCCGGAGAAGAACTGCTTGCACAACTGGATATAAGCCTGACAGCCGCAGGAAAACAGGCTTTGCTGGAAAGCATTTCTTCTGTACCGCAGGCTGCGCCAAGCGCCGAAACTTCCGCAACAGTTACTACCGGAAAAGGCGAGCGTCTTTCATTTGTTGATTACCTTTCAGAAACCGCCGATGCGCTGTACACATTGGGTGAACTGCATAATGCGCTTTCGTATTACAAATCGCTTACCTATTATTTTCCCGGGTACTACAAGGGCTGGCTTGGCATCGTGCGTTGTTATTCCGTCAACTATACCAATTTTAATTTTGTTGACAGTGAACTATATATGGAGCGGGCTTTCATTGCCGCTGCGACAGACGCGGAAAAAAGGGAAGTTCAGACGGTGCAAGCCGCTTTTGACGCCCAATGGCCGCGCATTTCCGCATTGCGCGCGCAGCAGGCAATTGAAGAGGCGAAAAGGCGGGAGGATAATTTCCGCAGCATGAGATTCCAGCAGACGGACGGAGTGCTGACCCAGTACAACGGCTCAAGCGAGGAAGTGATCATTCCGCCGGAGATTACCGCCATCGGCGATGCCGCCTTCCGGCAAAACGGCCGTATTAAACGTGTTGTGCTGCACAGCAGGGTTACTTCCATCGGCAGAAATGCGTTTACCTACTGTTCCGGCCTAACCGAAATCGTCATTCCGTCCACTGTTACCAGCATCGGCGCAAATGCGTTTTACGGCTGCACCAACCTTGTCGAAATTATCATCCCTGCGGGTATTGGGATCATTCCTACAACGCTCTTTTCCGGCTGCCAGAGTCTGCAAAGCGTTACCATTGCTCCCGGCATACAGCGCATCGGGTCGTCGGCTTTCAGCGGCTGTGAAAGCCTTACGACGATAATTATTCCCCGCAGCGTAACCGCCATTGATGAGTTTGCGTTTTCCCAGTGCAAGAATCTGAAAACCGTTACCCTGCTCAATAACAACATCACCATCGGTCGCCGCGCTTTTTTGGGAACCTCTCTGGAAAACAAAGACGAGATGATCAGCCGGTTCGGGGCTGAAATTTTTAATTAGCATTTCTTTGTAACACTGAAGAACGGGGTGGATTCATGGGAACAACCGATAACCTGAAAAATATTGTCAGCCTCCAGAGAAAAATTGCCGCCGATCTTGAAAGCGAATACCAGACAATCGAAAACAGCGATTTGGCAAAAGAAAACGCAGCCCTGAAAAAAGACATTGAAAAAATCCGCGCCGATTTTGAAAAACTCAACGCCGAAACGAAAAATCTCGCCGGTGAAAATTCGGGTTTAAAAAATGCCCTGTATGAACATATGTTCAATGAAAAAACCGGCATCGTTACCAGTACCGCAGATAAACTTGAACTGTATTTCCGGAACGAGACAGATATTGGAATTAACAGGCTGTCGGAGATCGAGAGGGCAGTAAAATCGCGGATACGTTCCATCAGGGAAGCCATGGCGGGAAACAACATCGGCGCGGAAGAAGAGTTAAGCGATAAAATTGACGAACTTTCGGCGCTGCTGGACAGGAAGGTAACTGCGGCCCATGTTGAAGCCGTGCGGGCATCGGGACCTTTTACGCAGGAGGAGCGCGAACAGATCGAGGCCCTGAAAAAAGAACCGCTAACCGACGGGCAGATTCTTCAGCTTGCCAAAAAGAACAACGTTGAACGATTCGTCGGGCTGAACGTGCTGAACGTCATTGGAATATTGCTGCTGGTTGTCGGTGCCATAACCGCGATGCGGTTTGCCTATGTAAGGCTGTCCGACCTGTTCAAGGGAGTGCTGATATTTGCCCTGGGCGGAATAATGACGGTTGCCGGGGAAATTCTGAACAGGAAGAAGCCCAACATTTTTTCCCTGGGCATATCCGCGGGTGGCATTGCGATTCTCTATGCCGCACTGGCGACCAGCTATTTCGGCCTGCATATCCTGTCCATGTATCCGGCAATCGCCGTGTGCGTACTCCTTACGGCGGGGGCATTTGTGCTGTCCACCCGGTACAACGCCCAGGTCATCGCGGCGTTTGCCCTCGTTGGCGGGTATTTGCCGATGTTTTCGATTGGATCAGATAATGTCGTCATATACGGCGCGATGGTGTATTTTGTGGCGCTGAATTTGCTTGCGCTGATTATTTCCTGGAACCGGAAATGGCTGGTGTCGGCGTTTATCGGCTTGCTGTTTAACATCGCCGGGACTGCCTACATCTGCTGGGAGATTGGCAGCGCTGCAAGTACTGTCGGAAAGGCGGCAACGATCCTCTATGTCGTTTTCGCGTTTTTGATTTACACCGCCATACCGGTTGTCGGCACCTACCGCGCCAAAGGGTTATTGAAAATGCCGGACTTTGTGCTGCTGGCAATCAATACCGTTTTCAGCGGCCTGATCATGTACGGCGTATTTTATCGTTTTAAGCTGCTTGACTATGCCGGCATATTCGCCGCCGCCTTTGCCGTAGTATATCTGTTTCTAGGCAGGTTTATCGAAAAAAAATTCACGATGGCGGAACGCAAAACCATGGCGCTGTTTTATCTGACGGGCCTTGCCTTTGTCGTGCTGATAATACCGCTGCAGTTTGGCCGCGTCT
>Ga0082212_10006162_pt1 | contig 16182 bp, 10 predicted proteins | sample TergutNt197P3_FD_71548 | JGI IMG/M metagenome (GOLD analysis project Ga0082212, IMG submission 71548) | Neocapritermes taracua P3 segment gut microbial communities from Petit-Saut dam, French Guiana - Nt197 P3 | ecosystem: Host-associated > Arthropoda: Insects > Digestive system > Gut ... | reverse complement strand
TTGGAAATGATCCGTCCATCGCAGGACGCAAAAATCGGCGACTTTCAAGCGAACATGGCAATGCCGCTTGCCAAAAAACTCGGCAAACCGCCGCGAGAAATTGCCCAACAGATTGTTGAAAACCTCGACATTGGCGACATTTGCGCTCCGCCGGAAATTGCAGGACCCGGCTTCATCAATCTGCGCCTGCACGATGAGTTCATCCAATCACTGTTATTAAAAACGATTGCCGACGAAGACCGACTCGGCATTCCACTGACCGAAACACCGAAAACCTATGTCGTCGATTACTCCGGTCCGAATGTTGCCAAACCGATGCACGTCGGACACATCCGCAGTACCGTGATTGGCAATGCCCTGGCTCGAATGTTGCGGTTTCAGGGACATCATGTCATTACCGACAATCATCTTGGCGACTGGGGAACGCAGTTCGGAATGATCATTTTCGGCTATAAAAATTATCTCGATAAAGAAGCATACCGAAAAAATCCGGTAGAAGAATTGAGCCGACTTTATCGCCTCGTTCGGCAGGAGATAGACAGTGAAGAAACGACGGTAGACGGCAGACAACAGACGGCAACGGTCACTAGCGTTGCCGTTCTGCAAGAAACGGCAAAACTCCATGCGGGTGATGCCGAAAATCTGAAAATCTGGCAAGAGGTGTTACCCCATTCGCAGGATGAAATCAATCGAATTTACAGCCGGCTCAATATTTCTTTCGATCACACGCTTGGCGAAAGTTTTTACCAACCGATGCTTGCCGAGACGGTCGAAAATCTTTTGCAACGTAAAATTGCCGTCGAAACGAACGGTGCGATTGGCATTTTTTTCGATAAAGAAGAAGACCGACCGGCGGGAGAGGGCAGAAATGCAGTGCCCATGCTGATCCGAAAGTCTGACGGTGCCTTTCTTTACGGCACGACCGATTTGGCAACGGTCGAGTATCGACTCAATACGTTCAAGCCGGATGCAGTTTTATACGTCGTCGATTTTCGGCAATCGCAACATTTTGAACATCTTTTCAAGACGGTGCGTTTGATGGGAATTGACAACGTTGAATTCACGCATGTCAAATTCGGCACCGTTCTTGGCGAAGACGGCAAGCCTTTCAAAACGAGGAGCGGCGATACGGTGGGACTCAACGGTCTGCTCGATGAAGCGGAACGCCGATCTTACGAAATCGTCAGGGAAAACGACAAAAACGAAACACCGGAGTCGGAACTGCGAGAGACGGCACGGCGAATCGGCATCGGTGCGATTATCTATGCCGATTTGTCGCAGAGCCGGGAGAGCGATTACGTTTTCAGTTACGACAAGATGCTCGCCATGACTGGCAATACGGCAACCTATATGCAGTATGCGTTCGCAAGAGTCCGCAGCATTTTTGCCAAAGGAAACATCGACACAACAAAGTTGCGTCAATCTGCTGCTGTCTGCCGTCTGCCGTCTGCCGTCTCTCATACGGCGGAACGGGCATTGGCATTGGAACTCTTGAAGTTCGGTGAAATGGTCGATTTCGCACTCAGAGATTATCGTCCGAACATGTTGACGGCGTACCTGTTTGAGTTATCGAATCGCTATTCGGTCTTTTTTGAGCAGTGTCCGGTGTTGAAGGCGGAGAGTGATGATCTTCGTACCAGTCGGCTCTTGCTGTGCGATCTCACGGCTCGGACATTACAAAAGGGACTCGAACTGCTCGGCATCGAAACGGTGGAAAGGATGTAACCAAAACTGTCTGCGAACCCGTGTCTGAAAAGACCTTTCAAGGAAGAGGGGATGGCGAAGCAATACCATGCCAATTTTTGATAAACTCTAACATTAACATTTTTTCCCATGTTCACCGTTGATACAGGTTTTGTCTTTGCGTTACGTCAGGAAGCAGTAGGAATTTTGGATCGATTGAAACGTTGCAAAACGACTCGCGGGAATGGTTGGACATTTCACACAGGAAGAATTGAAGACATCTCTGTCGCCATCGTGCTGTCGGGAGTCGGACAGAAAAACGCCGAAGCGGCAACCAACATTTTACTCGATGTGTTCGTTCCAAAATTGATTTGTTCGGCGGGATATGCCGGCGGTTGCTCTTCACGGCTTAAACAATCGAACATTTGCGTTCCCGAGCAAGTGATGCGAGGTTCGGATAAACAAGCCCTTGATTTGTCGAAGCGGATTCCACAAAGAACGTCCATGATGCCGAATAAATTGACTCTCCTTACGGTCAATGACGTAGTGGAATCACCCGAACAAAAACGGACTTTTTATGAACAGACCGGCGCAGAACTTGTCGATATGGAAACCTTTGCCGTTGCCGAAGTTTGCCGGACCCGTGAGGTTCCATTTTTATCGATACGAGTAATTCTCGATGCAGTAGAGGATCGGGTTCCCCATGACATCACGAAAATACTAGAACACATGGACAAAGGAACTTCACGTTTTTCCGGTGCCATTTTGGGAAGCCTTTGGTCGCGTCCCTCAGTCGTGCTTGATCTCGTTTCACTGAAACGGCGGGCATTGACTGCGGCGGAACGGCTTGCCAAATTTACCGTTGCCGAATTGTTTCGACGGAAACCCGTCGAGGGCGCCGTGGGAAAATTGCATTGGCTCGAAGATGAAACGCGAATACGGCATGGGTAATTTTCTAATCGTTTCGCCTTTTGAGGGGCGTTTTTCCTGGTGTCGATGTCGCGATGAGTAAGTTTGAGTCAATACACACTGTATGTCTATATTGCAAACGGGGACAAATTAGCCGTTTTTTTCCGTCATTCCGGCGCACGCCGGAATCCAAAAGGAAACGTCTCGCGTCTGGATTCCTGCCTTCGCCGGAATGACGCTGTTTATACCAACTTGTCGACGATCTGGAGAAAAGATCTGGTGTCTTTGCCATCGGCACGATTTCCGTTATAATTCGCATTATGATATCACGTTGGATTTCCAAACGCGCCGGGACTTTTGAGGCTTCCGGCATTCGTAAAGTTTTTGACCTCGCCGCCAAGTTGACCGATCCGATCAATCTGTCCATCGGACAGCCGGACTTCGACGTTCCCCCCGAAGCCCGAAATGCCATGGTCGATGCCGTCAACTCCGCCAAGAGCGGTTACACGCCGACACAAGGACTCGCCATCCTTCGGGACACGATCCAAAAGCGAATCGACGAAAAGTATCATCACGCTGACCGATCCGTCTTCATGGCAAGCGGAACGAGCGGTGCGCTGGCACTGGCAATGCTCGTCGCCGTCGATCCGGGAGACGAAGTGATCTTTTTTGATCCCTACTTCGTGATGTACGATGCGGCAACCAAAATGGCTGGCGGTACTTCGGTCATTGTCAATACCTATCCCGATTTTCGGTTCGACATTCAACGAATTGCCGATGCAATTACGCCGAAAACGAAGGCGATTGTCTTCAATTCGCCTGCCAATCCGACCGGCAACGTGGCAAATCGGGAAGAAGTCAAGGCGATTGCCGAACTTGCCGCAAAGCATGAAATCTTACTCATCAGCGATGAAATTTATAGTGCATTTTGCTATCAAGAGTTCGTTTCGCCTGCCGAATACAATCCGCAAACCCTTGTGTTGGATGGGTTTAGCAAAACCTACGGCATGCCAGGTTGGCGCGTCGGTTATGCTCACGGTCCGAAAGATTTGATTGAACAGATGCTCAAATTTCAGCAATACACGTTCGTCTGCTCGCCGCACGTCGGTCAACTCGGAGCATTGGTTGCACTAGACGTGGACATGTCCGAACAGATTGCCAGTTACAAAAAACGTCGGGATATGATTTACGATGCCTTGAAGAATGATTATGAAATCAACAAACCGGAGGGAGCGTTTTATATGTTTCCGAAGGCTCCCTGGGGAACAGCAACGGAGTTCGTGGAAAAGGCAATTACGGACTATTCGATGCTCATCATACCGGGCGGCGTTTTCAGTAGCCGGGACACACATTTTCGCATTTCCTATTCGGCAACGGAGGCGACGATCCAACGGGGAATCGAAGCCTTTAAGAAATTGGCGAAGGGGTAAAACCAAACCAACACTGAAATATGATGCAACCTCTTCTCCTTGTTTCCTACGGTGCGCCGGAATGTCGTGAAGAGGTTGTTCCCTTTTTGAATAATCTCTTCGCTGGTAAAAGCGTTCCTGCTGGGCGAGTGGCGGCTGCCGTCCAAAAGTATGAACGATTTGCGGCAACTGCCGGTCATTATAGTCCGCTGAATTCTGAGTGCCGAAAACTTATTGAAGGTATCAGGCGACTCCATCCCGGCGTTGTCTATTGGGGAAATCTCTTTTGGCATCCGCTTTTGGTCGATACCGTTGCCGAAATGGCACAGGATGGAGTCGAACGTGCTGTTTGCTTTGCAACGTCGGCGTTCGATTCGCCTTCAGGAAACAAACGTTATGCCGATGCACTCGAATCGGCAAGGCAGACAATCGGAGCAAAGGCACCTATTCTCGAAAAGTTACCGCTCCCGTTCGATCATCCGCTTTTCATTGAAGCCCAGGCGGATAGTCTGGCATCCGCTTTTTCTGCCGTCTGCCGTCTGCCGTCCGCTGTCTTGTTTTCTGCGCACAGCATTCCTCTTACTGACGCTGCCCAATCTCAGTATGTCGGGCAATTACAATCAACGTGCCGGTCGGTCATCGAAAAGAGTGGAACCTCTATTCCGTGGGAGTTGGTTTATCAAAGCCGAAGCGGATCGGCAGAACATTGGCTTGGTCCCGACATCAAGGATCGTATTAGCGAATTGGCAACGGAAGGCAAAATCAAGTCGGTCATCGTGTCTCCGATTGGCTTTTTCTGCGAAAATATGGAAACGGAGTACGATTTGGATGCGGAGGTCGGCGGACATTGTGCCCAACTTGGTCTCGCCTTTTTCCGCTCCAAAGCGGTCGGAGCCATGCCGAAAATCTGTCAGTTGATCACGGAACTTGCGGGGCACGCGTAGTGCATCCAGCAAGTGCCGTAGCGGAGACTGAGCGATTTTATTTCATTCGTTGCTTTACAAACTATCTCCGAAATCTGCCTTGAACTTCGCCACGAGTTTCTGTTGCCAATCGCCGATGGGTTTCAACGTACCAAAGAAGAAACGCAGAATGGGCGGTTCTTCGATCCACTGGAGTCCGCCGACCAAGTGCCGATTCTGGTAGAGCCAGTTGATCCTGTCCACGGCATAAACGATCTGCGACATTGTGAAGACCCTACGAGGCAACGCAAGCCGAAGGAGTTCCATTTGAGCAATCGGCTCCGAGCCATCCTCATTCCGCTGCTCCGATAATGTACCGCGTTCCATTCCTCGAATGCCGCTGATAAGATACACTGCCGAAGCCAACGAACCTGCCGGATATTCCGTCGGTTTGAGGTGCGACAAGAAGTCCCTAGCATTGAGGTGGCAACCGAGTCCGCCCGGCGGGGTAATAACCGGGATGTCGAGTTTGACAAGTTCATCCGTCATGTACTCAATGAACTGCGGACCTTGCGAAATGACATCTTCGTCAAGCGTTTCGATCAGCCCGACCGCCATTGCCTCCATCTCGCGAACGGACATACCGCCGTAGGTGAGGAAGCCTTCAAACAACGGAACGAAGACCCGAAGATCCAAGTAATACTTCTTGTCGTTGGTACAGATTCCACCGCCTCGGGCACAACCGAGTTTACGTCCCGAAAAATAGAGAATGTCGCTTGCCTCTGCAAATGCCAGAGCAATTTCGTGGATCGACATATTTTTGCAGGCTTCTTCGCGTTGTTTGCAAAAATAAAGGTTGTCCGAAAGGAGACTGACATCTTGGACAAGCGGAATTCCGTGTGAGCGGCAAATGGCAGAGACTTCCCGCAGATTTTGGAGCGAAAAGGGTTGTCCGCCGATGAGATTCGTCCCGGCTTCCATCCGCACGAAGGCGATGCCTTCCTTGCCATGTTCGGCAATCGCTGCTTTCAATGCGTCGATGTCCAGATTCCCCTTAAAGGGACACGAGGAAGTCGTTTCGAAGGCTTCCTTGACGGGAATTTCCAGAATTCGTCCTCCACATTCGGTGATATGTGCTTTCGCCGTAGTGAAGTGGTAGTTCATCGGAACCCACTGCCCCTTCTTGATGAAAAATTTGGAGATGATATGTTCGCTAGCGCGTCCCTGGTGAGCCGGGAGGAAGTATTTCAATCCGAAGACGTGTTGCAATGCCTTTTCGAGCCGGTAAAAGGTGGCGGACCCGGCGTAACTGTCGTCCGCTTGCGACATGGCAGCCTGTTGATCGTTTGACATAGCGTTGGTTCCACTGTCGGTCAGCATGTCGAGAAACACGTCTGCATTTTTCAGCAGAAACGTGTTGTTCCCTGCTTGTGAGATCGCTTCTTGTCTTGCTTCGATGGGAAGAAGGTTGAGTTTCTGGATGATCCGAACGCGGTGCATCTCAATCGGTGTCGTCTTGCCGGAAAAAAATTTGATGTTTGCCATGGGCGTGAGTAAAACTGTGTTAATGGGTTCGATAGAATAAGTGTATCAAAACCGGGAACATTTACAAGTGTGTACGGTGTTACTGGATTTATCTCGCTGAAACCGCTATTCCGACTGCTTGACAAGACTTTTTACTCTTTTTATAATGGCGGTCGTCGTTACACACTGAACAACAACTCCTATTTTTGAAAGGATCACGCATGAAACGTATTACTGCACTCTTGTTGGTTTTGGGGATTTTGGCAATCGGACAGGCAATCGCCGTGGCTCAACTGACCGACGAAATGAAAAAAGACGGCTGGGTTTCCATCTTCGACGGTAAAACGCTCGACGGCTGGAAATCGAATGAAAAATACGACGGATTCAAGGTCGAAGGCGGTTGTATTCACGGATTCGGCGACCGAAACCACCTCTATTATATGAAGGAGGAATTCAAGAATTTTGAATTGATGGTGGACATCAAGATCAACGACAAGGGTAACTCCGGTGTTTTCTTCAAATCACAATGGCAAGAAGAAACTTGGCCCATCACCGGCTTTGAAGTGCAAGTCAACGCCACCCATGGCGACCCCATCAAGACGGGAAGCCTTTGGGGGCTTGTCAACATTCCGAAGGCTCCGCACGACATCGACAAGTGGTTTACGATGCACGTCATCTGTAAGAAAAACGTAATCGAGGTTCGCATCGATGGAACGACCCTTTTTACCTACGTCGATCCTCGTGAAGACGATGGACCGCAGGGAACCATCACTCACCAAACAAGACGGATCAGCCAGAAAGGTTATATTAACTTGCAAGCGCACGATCCGGGAAGTTTTCCTGTGTTCAAAAATATCTTCGTAAAGAAATTACCGGACTGATCGACGTTCACCAATTCCATCAAGAGCGGCGGACATAAGTCCGCCGATTCCTGCCACACAAGCGGATGAAATTACGTTAACGCCGGCAACTCGTATCCTTTGCGTCGCGGACGTGAAAGCATGGCATTGCCCTTGTCGTTGTTGGTGAACCGTTCCTTTGCCGGATCCCAGCCGATTTTTTGACCGACCGGTGCCGTTGCACGAACGATGTTCACCAACTCGCAGAGCGTTGTTGACCGCTGTCCGTATTCAATGTCCGCATTGCATTTTTCACCAGTCTTGATGCACTCGACCCAGTTTTCGACGTGGTACACCGTTTCGGATCTCGTGTTTTTGAATTCTTCCGGCATATTGGCAACGATTTCCTTTGGATTCGACGCAAGTTTATGCCGGTTGATTTCCATCTTCGCCTTTTCGCCAGTGACAATACAACCGAGTCCCGGTCCCCAGTCGCCGTCGAGGTCTAAATGGAGTTCGACCCCATCGGCAAACCACATTTTCATCTTGGCACGCGGTCCTGTAACCTTTGCCATACCGTAGTAATCAACGCCGGTTTCCTCGTCGGTCGGCTTTCTTGTCACAAATTTCCCGGAGTCCTGAATGGTCGGTTCTTCTTCAAGCAGGATTTCCACGGGACCGGTCTCGTTCATTCCGAGAGCCATATTGACCTGATCGTAGGAATGGGTTCCCCAACCACTGACACCGAAACAAAGTCCGCCGGCATCGTAATCCCACCAGTTTGACCAGCCAAAATGCAAATCGGGGTGATAAGGACGGAGTGCGGCTTGATTGGTCCACAAATCCCAAACTTCATCGTTCATCCCCTCGGGATAATCCTGTTTCGGTTTATCTGTCCACATGTTGGGACCCACGAAATTGGGGGCACGGACAACCTTGACCTTGCCAAGCACGCCATCCTGAACTTGTTTGCACGCCCACTTGCAGAGCGGCAATGAGCGTTGCTGCGTGCCGACTTGCGTGACGCGTTTGTACTTTTTGGCACTGTTGACGAGGTAACGTCCCTCTTCAATGGTCAGCACCATCGGCTTTTCGATGTAGAGGTGGCATCCCATCTGCATGGCAAGTCCCGCTGTCCATGCCCGTTGATGGGTCGTGGTTTCTGCCATGACACCGTCTGGTTTTTCCTTGTCGATCATCTTGCGGAAGTCAGGATAACACTGTTCCGGTTTGAAATCGCCGCTGAAGCGTTTCGCAAAGTCGTCCAAGCGTTTCGGCCAGAAATCGCAGATGGCAACGACTTTAACACCGGCGGCGGCTTTGACATCGGGCTCGTAAATTCCCGTGCATCGTCCGCCGAGTCCGATCAGGGCAACCTTGACGGTATCATTGGCACCGGGTCTTCCCCCCTGTCCCAGAACGCTGCGTGGAATGATGAATGGAGAGGCGACCGCCACACTGGCGGCACCGAGAAACTGTCGTCGAGAGAACGTGTTTTTCATGGTGATTAGTTTGGGTTAAAGGTTAGGTTGTCGCTATTGCGATTTTTCTGTATCCGAAAAGGATGACTTCAATCCCGCCTCGTGATTCGCATTTTCCGTTTTCAGGGGCGTGGCATGAACGTGTCCCATTCAGACCACAAGTCATTATACAGTATTTTCTGGCGGAGAGGTTCCCTGAAGAACGGGTGCGTTAATTTTTTGTTGCGAGTTTGGGCAAATTGGGTCATTTGCCCCGTCGGGGCAATCACACGGGAGAGGGGACGAGTTTTAGCCATCTCCCAGAGGGAGAGGGGATGGCAATTCGTCCGCAATTTTGTCCAGAGCAATGTATCATACGCTCTAAATAGAAGCGGTTCGCTGTTTCAGTGTCCGCCACTGCGGATTGTTCGGCTCTAATTGAATCAACCGGTCAATAATCTTGACCGCTTCGCTACGGCTGCCCGTTTGCAAATGCAAAATTGCCAAAGCATGCAAAAAGGAAACATTGCCCGGCTCGATGCTCAATGCGGATTCGAGTTCCTTTTGTGCCTCCGCTCGTTGTTCCTGCCGCATCAACAGCAAGCCAAGATTGTAACGAATTCGGGCATTTTCCGGTCGAAGACCGGCAGCCTTTTTCAACATTTCCGAGGCATCATTCAAACGTCCCTCTTCGGCAAGCAACAATCCCAGCGAATATGCAGCATCCCCTTGCGCAGGATCGATTCGGAGCACTTCACGAAACTGCTCTTCGGCTTCCTTCATTTCTCCCCGCTCGTTATGGAGCATCGCCAAATTGATCCGTGAGGGAATAAAATCAGGATCAACCCGGAGTGATTGCCGATACAATTCCAACGGCTTCGCTGTCAATCGCCGCAGATAGTCATTTCGGGTTTTCGATGCTTCCGCAAATGATTCCTGTGCATTCGCTCCGCCTTGCCGCTGTAATTCCTGTACCGTTGCGTTGAACCATCGCTCTACCTGCTGCCGCCGCCCCGACTCGCGGTCATGTTCAAACACCGCCATGTTTAGAAACGAAGCCGCCTGGTCATTCAGTGCCATACAAGCATCGACATATTCCTTGGCTGCCAATTCAAACACTTTTTTCTTTTCGTCTGCCAGCCGGTCGTAAACTTCCGCAAGTATCCGTGCCGATTCCTGCCGAAGTGCCAACAGCGGGTCGTCCAATTTTTTGGAAAGATGTTTTAGTTTGTCTTCGGAGGATTGATACGCAAACGATTCAATAGCGGCTAATCGAACCAATGGATTATGGTCGTCCAGCGATTCAATAATCAAAGCGGCTTGTTCCGGCGGTGCGATGCGACCAAGGAGCGTCAACGCCGAGGCTCGGATAATATCCCGATGGTCTCGCTCCGTTGTGTTTCGGACAACTGCGGTGAGTAGCGGCAACGCCTTCGGATCACCCTGCCGACCCGCCGTAATAGCAAGGGCGTAATGCTCCGCAATCGGATTACTCGTCGAATACCCCACCCGCGAGGCTCGTGCCTCGCTGTACCAACGTTCGACATGTTCATGAGCCCACTGTTGCGTTTCCTCTTTCTTTCGATCCTGATGGCACTGTGTACACGCATTCGGCACGCCAATTTTCATCGTCAATTCGGGGCTCGGTTTGCGGATGCTGTGGTCACGTCGCGGGTCGGCAACCATATAGGTTGATTGCGGAAAATGGCATTCAACGCACTGAGTACCGGGCTTTGACGAGTCGGGATGAAAATGATGACGTGCCGTATCGTACATTGTCGGCGAGTGGCATTGCAAACAGAGTCGGTTTCCTGTAAATTTTAGTTTTAAGGAGTGTGGCTCGTGGCAATTCGTGCAACCGACTCCTTTGGAGTACATTTTCGATTGCATAAACGAGCCGATTTCAAAGGCTTCATCGAGGAGTTGCCCATCGGGATAGTAAATCGCCCGATCTTGCATTTCTGGCACCATGAAATTGAGCAGGGGTTCCAAAGGTTCTTTGGTTCCTTTCCGAAGCGTTCGCCGCCGCGTGTGACAAGCGGCACAACTTTCAACGATTTGACTTCCCTCCACGCCTGTCAAAATGTCGGTGCCTAATGGAATATCTTCCGCCCATCGTGTTGTCAAATTGTGCTTTGTTGCCATTTCGACGTGTTCGCCGCAAGGACCATGACAGGATTGGCAGCCGACTTTCATTTCTGTGAAGGTCGAACGATACGACAAGTTTTTACTGTCGAAGTTTTTGTTAAAATTGGTCGTATGGCAATCGGCACACATGAAGTTCCAATTTTGGAGCGGCTTCGTCCAGTGCAACGGGTCATCTTTGAGTATCTGTTCCTTGGGATAAAGGTGAAGCCACCGGCGATCCACGGAATCCCAAGCGATGGGCAAACATTGGAGTCTGCCCCCTTCGGTTTCGACCAGATATTGTTGCAAAGGACGGATGCCCAGCGTGAAGAGAATTTCATAAATACCCATGTCGGTTTCGATATTGAACGTTTTGCCGTCCCGAAACAAGCGGAAGGTTGCGCATCGTTTCGGAATTGCATCTTTCGGTATTTTTTCGTCTTCAAGCAATTTCTGTAATCGGTTGACGATTCTCGACTGGGCACCGGTAATTTCGCTGGGACGGTTGACGTGGAGCAATTTTCGGTACTCGGTCTCCTCAGTGAATTCTTTGCGTTGGGTTGCGTTCATGGCATGCTGGAGTTTCTCGGCAATTCCCTTTTCTGCATCGAAACAAGCGAGAGCCAAATCTTCAAATCGCGGTTCCTGCGGCATTTTGAATTTGTGTCCCGGTTTGTCATAGAACACCGGGGTTACGCCCTCAAAAATTGGATTTGCGGAGCGTTCGCTATGACCGTAGTCCCGCATTTCCCAAAGTGAGGAGGGAGAATGAAAAATATCGTCAATGAGAATTTTCAATATTCCTTCGTCTAAATGAAGCAAATCGTCGAAGCCGACGTGGACGAACCGGACATCGTCAAAATTTCCCAGCATGGTTTCGTCGGTGACGTGGTCCATAGAGCGGCTATGGTCGCTTTTTTTCCAATCGTCGCAAGCCTTTTGATGGCATTCTGTGCAGGATTTCGGGTCGGCATAGCGGGAGTCCGGCACAAGCGAAGGTGTCGCAGCAAAGACATGGAAGCCCAATATGAGAATCGCTATAGGAAAAAATGCACGACGGTATGTCATTGTGGTATCCCACCAGTGACCAAACGGTACTCTGTGTTCTTTGTGATTAAATTTTACCACAAAGGGAACACATGGGACACTCACAAGAGAGCAAGAGACTCCGCGTTACCCTGAACCCTTGAATCGCCGTCGAAAAAGGCTACAATACCAGAAAATTTGACATGTTTGGGGAGTGTTTCATTTCTTTACGATGTCCGCACAGCAAGAGAGCAACAAACAGCCGATTCTACCGACGTTGAAATCGCCGCGTGAGTTGGCACGGCTCTCCTTGGACGAACTCAATCTGCTCGCTTCCGAAATTCGAGACGAACTTTGCCGCCTTCACGAACAGCGATCTGTCCACTTTGCCTCCAATCTTGGTGTTGTGGAACTGACCATTGCCCTGCATAGCGTTTTCGATTTTTCCCACGACCGGCTCATTTGGGACACCGGTCATCAGGTTTATCCGCACAAGTTGCTCACCGGACGTTTTCAACAATTTTCTACGATTCGTACCAAAGGCGGACTCATGGGTTTCCCCAATCCTGCCGAAAGCGAATACGATCTCATGATGACTGGACATGCAGGGTGTAGCGTAGGCACCATTCTCGGACTCTCCTGCGGCGATGATCTACTCTCCAGCGAGAGGGCAGGAGACTGTGTTGCCGTCATCGGAGACGGTGCCATTGCCAATGGTGCGGTGTATGAAGCCATGAGTCACGCTGGGGGGCTACAAAAAAACATCACTGTCGTGCTGAACGACAACAAAATGTCGATTTGTCCGCGTGTTGGCGGACTTGCCAATCATCTTGACGCATTACGGATTCATCCGAAATATAGCCGATTCAAACAAAAGATGCACGGGATCGTTGATTGTTTACCCTTGATCGGAGGAGGACTCGGCTCACTTCTCCGGCGTTTCAAAAACACTGTGAAAGCCGGTCTGCTCGGTGAAATGTTTTTTGAATCTCTTGGCTTTCGGTACATCGGTCCCATTGATGGACACAACATTGCCCGGTTGCAACGCTTTCTGCGTATGGCGCGAAGTCTCGAAGAGCCGGTGTTACTTCACATTTTCACCGAAAAAGGACGAGGATTTAAGCCTGCCGAAGAAAATCCGACAGAATATCACGCTCCCCAACCACGCCGGGAAATCGAACACCCCACCCCGATTCCGGTTGATCAAAAATCGTTCACCGAACATGCCCGAAACGCGATTGATGACTTGATGCAAAACAACCCGAAGGTCTGCGTTATCACGGCAGCAATGTGTCAAGGCAATAAACTGGAAACTGTCCGGGAAAAATATCCCGACCGGTTTTTCGATGTCGGAATCTGTGAGTCTCACGCCGTCATTTTTGCGGCGGGATTAGCAAAGTCCGGGATGATTCCCATTGTGGATATTTACAGTACGTTTTTACAAAGGGCATACGATCAGATTTTTCAGGAGGCATCCCTTCAAAATTTGCCGATCATTTTTGCGATTGATCGGGGAGGATTGGTGGGAGCCGATGGTCCCACGCATCACGGCGTTTTCGACCTTGCCTATCTCCGTCCGTTTCCAAATCTGACCGTCATGACTCCGGCAGATGCTTGGGACATAAAAGAGATGTTCCATCTTGCAGAACAGTTAAAAGGACCTGTCGCTATTCGCTATCCGAGGACGAATGTTACGGAACCGAAGAGGCAACGTAATCCTTTGCAATTTGGTAAGGCGGAGATTGTTTGTCAGGGAGAACAAGGCACCCTAGCGGTTTGCGGGGCGTTTGTGGAATCGGCTCTGAAAGCGGCGGACATTTTGAGCAAAGAGGGGATTCATGTCGGTGTCATGAATGCCCGGTTCGTGAAACCGCTCGATAAAGAAACGTTGTTAGAACCGATTCGTAAAGGGCAATTATTAGTAACGCTCGAAGAAGGAATGCTCTCCGGCGGCTTCGGCAGCGCAGTCTTGGAAGCGGCAAATGAAGAGCGGCTCGATACTCGTAACGTCCATCGCTTAGGTATTCCTGACCAATATATTGCGCATGGCGAGCGTTCGGAACTTTTGGACGATCTTGGTTTGAATACGGAGAATCTTGTGAAAATTTGCAGGAAATTCCGCGTCGAGAAATCGCCGCTCTAATCGTATTTTTCCCTCTTGCCGTGTTCGGGAAAAATCGGTAAAGTTCCCATGTAGAGCAACTCAATAATAAACAAATGAAAGCAGACTTACAGGACTTTCTGCATCAACTGATCGAAGCGCAATCTCAAATGCTTGCCGTACTGCATAAAAAGCAGGCGATTCTGGTCAAGCCGGAGAAAGAAACGATGGCGTTGATTGTTGCCGACGAAGAAAAAGCCCTCGAAACGATGCAAAACGTCCTCAAACGACGGGAAGAACTGCTAACAACCGCCCGGTTACAGAACATTCAAGGGGACTCAATAGAACAACTGTGCGGACATTTTTTTCCTCAAAATATCGAAGTGCAAAAATTGCTCGACGAGGCACGGCACCGGACGCAACAAATTCGGCTTCTTGCCTACACGAATTGGACCATTTCCCGGAAGTCGCTGATTCACGTTTCACAAATCCTCGAACTGTTGGAAACGCAGGGACAAGGAAAAACGACGTATCAACCGACGACGAGTAGCCAAACGTTGCGAAGCAATTATGTAGATCGGGTGGCATGAGGGAGAAGGGGCAACGAGCAATACCGATACGACCACCACAACGCCTGTGCCCCGGCATTGGAGGTGAGTTGTTTGGCATCGAATTGGATGGCGAGGGTTTGTCGGTGGAGCGGGGCGATTGCGGAGTACCGCACGTTGCCGCTCGGCGGTCGGCAACCTACTTCCGGGTATAAAATTTTCCGGCAAAAGCCATTGGCGAGATTTATCGGGCAACATCGTAGCAATACAAAAAAGTTCCATGCCGCACGTAGAGACGTTTTCCGAAGACAACCGGATGCGCCCAGGTGGGACCCTCCCCTCCCTCCGGCAGGGTGAATTGGCTAATGACATCGTATTTTTGGGGATTGGGTCGAATCAACAGCACCTCTTCCTTGTCGCTCAATAGATAAATTAACCCCTCTGCCCAGGTCAAGGATGATCCTCTACCGTGTCTCCTACCTTCGTATTGCACCTCACCGGTTTTCCAATCGACACACACAAACACGCCATTTTTATATCCATAGGAAACACCATACAGAAATTCATCGAGCAAAATCACACTGTCATGCACGTTATCGAGTTTTTTTACCCGCCAGACTTCTTCAAGAGAAACCTTGCCATTGGCAACAGTCACTTTTAATTTTATTCCTCCTTCTCCTCCCTCCTGCTCCAGTGCATTCACGAGATAGAGGTATCCCTCCCGATAAATCGGTCGGGCACAGTTAACATCGAAACGGGGTTCGTAAGGAAAGTAAAAGAGCAATTCGCCATTTTCGGTGTTCGCACCAAACATTCCCTTGGCGTTGGTCGTGATGATCATTCGCAGGTCATCTTGTTTGACAATGGCCGGACTACCGTAACTTGCCTTCTCTCCCAGTGAAGGGGTGGTCCAGATTGTTTCTCCAGTTCGTTTATTTAGAGCAACGAGGCTTGCTTGTTTACCGCCGGGAGAACAATAAAGCCGGTCGCCGTCCAAGCGAATCGACTCGGCAAGTGCCCACAGAAGGTTTTCCCCTTCGAACTCTTCTAGCATATTCCGTGTCCATATTTTTTCTCCTTTATCGGCGGTGAGACACACGAGTTGTCCTACTGAAGAAAAGTCATACACAAACTCACCGTCGGCGGTGGGAGTGCTTCGGGTACCGGGAAAACTTCCCATCCATACGGGTCCATTGTCGTATTCCCAAAGCGGTTGACCATTGAGGTCGAAACAATACACGATGGACCGTCCCTCTTTGCTGCCGGAGGTGAAGATGCGACCGTTTTGAATCGTTATGGAAGAATAGCCGGACACTCCTTGACCGATGTTGTCGATTTTCCAGAGCAATTTTGGTCCCTCTGCGGACCAAGCGGTAAGCAATCCGGTATCGGGCGATCTGTTTTCGCCGTCTGGTCCGTGAAACATGGTCCACTCGGCGGTGAGTAGGACGTTTGTGAACAGAAAAACACTAAAGACAAGAGATCGTACCAATACCGTCATCATTTCTCGAGTATATCACGGTTGATATGTTGAGTCCATAGCCTGAAGGTTTCCACACGGGTGTATAAAAGTTTAGTTGGAATTTTTCCATGCGGCTTTCCACTGGTCGGCGTAGAGGAGCGAACACACCAGTGCCATTCGGTTCGCCCGCTC
>Ga0082212_10006161_pt1 | contig 16183 bp, 13 predicted proteins | sample TergutNt197P3_FD_71548 | JGI IMG/M metagenome (GOLD analysis project Ga0082212, IMG submission 71548) | Neocapritermes taracua P3 segment gut microbial communities from Petit-Saut dam, French Guiana - Nt197 P3 | ecosystem: Host-associated > Arthropoda: Insects > Digestive system > Gut ... | reverse complement strand
CACGAGTGCCGGATTCGCACAAGTACACGCAAACCGATTTTGCGATTGCTGTATTTTGCGTCTCTGAACTATCCCTCCCGTCAAGGAGGTCTCCCAAAGCTTTTTTGTTAATAAATTGGCTCTACCCCTAAAGCGGGTTGATGTTGCCTTTTTTTACGAAATCCTGTACAATCCGCCTAATCGGGCAATTTGAGCAAGATAGTGAACCATAATTTTAACATCACGTAGGATGCGAGTCAACATTCAAGGATTGATCGACAACGCGAAATGTTACCGGATGGTGCGGGAGCTTCGTTGGCCTGAAAAGGTCGAGTGTCCGCATTGTCATGCCACCGAAGTTGTCAAAAACGGGCACGACGAAACACAACCGGATCGTCAACGTTACCTTTGTCGGATGTGCAACCGTGCCTTCGACGACCTGACGGGCACCGTGTTCGCAGGCCATCGCCAACCACTCGCCGTTTGGATGCTTTGCCTGTATTTTATGGGGTTGAACCTCTCCAATCGGCAGATTGCCGCCGAATTGGAGCTGCACGAGAATTCGATTCAGGAGATGACCACGACGCTTCGCAACGGTATCGTCGCCCAAGAGCCGAATGTCGTTCTCGAAGGCACGGTGGAATGTGATGAAGTGTATGTTGTGGCCGGTCATAAAGGTCATACGGAGTCGGTGAAAAAAAAGGTCGAAAGCCGCGAAAACGTAGGCTGAAAGGCCCGCGTGGTCGTGGCACCGCCGCGACGGACAAGCCTCCGATTTTCGGCATGATCCAGCGTGGCGGTCGATTGGTCATGCGTGTACTTGACAATGTGCGTCAGGTGACGATCCAACCGATCATCGAAAAGTTCATCCAACCGGGAACGCTGGTCAATACGGACGAATACGATATTTATTGTCGGTTGGCGGAATGGGGTTACGAACACAAAACAGTTTGCCACAGCCACGGCGAGTATGCCCGCGACGAGGACGGCGATGGTCATCACGAAGTTCATGTCAACACGATGGAGGGGGCATGGTCGTTGCTGCGAAGTTGGTTGCGTCCGCACCGTGGAATTTCGCAAGAACGACTGCCCGCCTACGTCGGTTTTTTCCAATTTGTACACAACGCCCGCTTACGCGGAAACTCGCTCCTCCGAAGCCTCGTCGAAGCTCTCGTCTGCATCAACCCGGTTTAGGGGTAGAGCCTTGATTTATATCCCGAGTATAAATATGAAACGGATAGTCATAAAAATATCGAAAAATACATGCACTATTCCGAGCTTGCAGATCAAGTCGAAGAGGACTTTAGCAAGGCATACCAAAAACCATATGGCATCATAGCCACCGGTTCACAAGCGGCACAAGCCTTAGCTTTTGCAGGTTTCAACCTGTACCATTTCGATGATAAAATCGCAGAACAGTTGCTCAATAAACTGACCGAAACCAACAATCGTCCAACTGTTGGTGAAGTGGCGTTTCGCTATCTCCTTAAAGTGTTGAGTGATATGGAACGTGATGACATCATCTGGGACATCATCACCGGCACGGAAAAACCTGGTTACGGTTTCATGCTCAAGCATTGCGGGATGAAAACGCTTTCGGAAACCTGGGACGGTCCCGGTTCTTCGATGAACCACTGCATGTTCGGGCACGCGCAAGAGTGGTTTATGAAATCCATTGCCGGTATAAATATTGACGAGACTGTTGTTAGACATTATCCGACCGGTGGTATGGCTGCAAGATCAATGCCATACGGTGGAAGCGAAGGTGTTACGATTCCCGCGATTTATGATGGATACCGTATTCAGCCTACAGTCGTCGGTGATCTGGCATCGGCGGAAAGTACGTATCTCTCGCCGTTTGGCCAAGTGGAATGCTCATGGTGGATTGAAAACGAACGTTTCAAATGCCGCGTGACGATTCCCGCCAATCTTGTCGCAAACGTGTATTTGCCGTTCGTCGGAGATGCAAATAACACAACCCTTGACGGTCAACCGCTTGATGGTCATACTGACATTCGCTATTCGGAATCGTATGAATGGTCTAAACGGTGGATTGATATTTTGATCGGTTCCGGCATTTATGAGTTTGAAACGGATTGGAAAACCAAAACAGATTGAAACGTTTTTTTCAGCCACGGAAGACACGGAATTTCACGGAAAATACATCATTCTGTGCCTTTCCGTGTATTCAGTGGCAAAAATAAAGAAAGGCAACCAAAAATGCAACCTAAAAACACAATCACACGGCGTGAGATGCTGGTAAAAACCGGTAAAGCGGCCTCGTTTCTGGGGCTTTTGACGACCATCGGTCAACATGCCGACGGGCAACAACCGGCGGCAGGCAACACGATGCCGAAACCGCGTATCATCAGCCACAACACGGGTTATTATTACGGCTGGCCGACGGTTGGCATTCGCGAGAACGGTGAGTTGCTCGTCGTCAGTTCCGGGATGCGTGAGGAGCATGTCTGCCCTTTCGGAGCGGTTGATCTCATACGTTCGCACGACGGCGGCGAAACCTGGACCTGGCATCAGACGCTGTACGACGGCCCGATTGACGACCGCGACTCCGGCATCTGCGTTACCGCAAAGGGAACGATTCTCGTGACGACATTTACCTCGCTGGCCTACGAGGACACGCTCAAGCGGGCGGAAGCGGCTGAAGCGGCGGGTAATCCGATTTGGCCCAAGGAACGGTTGCTCAAATGGCAGGGCGTTCACAATCGCATTTCCGCCGAACAGCGTCAAAACGAACTCGGTTGCTGGATGATTCGCTCGACCGACGGCGGCGTCACCTGGTCGCAACGTTATTCGAGCATCGTCAATTCCCCGCACGGGCCGGCGCAACTTTCCGATGGGCGACTGCTCTACGCGGGAAAGAAACTTTGGGAAGGCGGTCAAAACGGAGTATGCCAGTCAACGGATGACGGTCAAACCTGGCAATGGCTCGCAAGTATTCCGACTCGCGACGGCGACAGCGAGCAGGAATACCACGAGTTGCACCAGGTCGAAGCGGCCAACGGCGACATCATCGTGCAGATACGCAATCACAATAAGGCCAACGATCAGGAAAACCTGCAATGCGAATCAAGCGACGGCGGCAAAACCTGGTCGAAGCCGCATACGATCGGCGTGTGGGGCATTCCGTCGTTTTTGACGCGGCTCAAAGACAATCGGCTGTTGATGACTTATGGGCATCGCCGCGCCCCGCTTGGTGTGCAGGCACGTCTCAGCACGAACAACGGCAAAACCTGGGGCGAACCGATTGTTCTGTTCGGCGACGGCGTTTCCGGCGATCTCGGCTACCCGTCCACCGTGCAACTGGCCAACGGTTCGTTGTTGACCGTCTGGTACGAGGCCATCCAGGGCAAATGCGTGTTGCAGATGCTCAAGTGGCCCTTGCCGGAGTGAGAGTAAGGTTTCATTTGTGCGCATGGCAGGCCATGCGGCTACTTTTTCTGATAATCTACTTTTTCTGATAATCTACTTTTTCTGATAATCTACTTTTTCTGATAATCTACTTTTTCTGATAATCTCCGCTAATGCCTGCAACGCCTGCGGGATGACTTTGGTATCGCCGACGGTCGTCATGAAATTCGTGTCGCCGTTCCAGCGTGGGACGATGTGCCAGTGCAAATGCCCCGGCAGGCCGGCCCCGGCAACGCGGCCAAGATTCAAACCGACATTAAAACCTTCGGGATGCAAAATGCCTTCGAGCGCATTGATCCTGATGTTCAACTGTTCGGCGAGTTCCGCCCGCAATTCCGGCATCATGACGTCGAGCGTTGCGAGGTGACGTTTCGGTGCAAGCAACAGGTGACCGTTGTTGTAAGGAAACCGGTTGAGAATCGCAATGGTGTTCTCCGACTGCCCGACGACAAAGCGGTCGGTGTTCTCCGAATCGACCACCGCCTGGCAGATGAAACAGTCCGGATCGCCGTCGTCCCAGACCGTGGGCTTTGGTTTCTCCGCCGCATCTTCCGAAAATTGCGACGTCACATAACTCAGCCGCCACGGTGCCCATACGATGTCAAGTTGTCCCATGATGTTTTTCACAATCCGCTTCGAGGTTAAGGTAAAATACAAGCCGGAATGAAACGTAGTGCAATGACGGGATTTTTTCGGTTGATAGACGGTTGGCACGTCCGTCATTGCGCTAACGCTCCATTCCGGCTTGTATTTCAATCATGTGTTTTTCTTCACGAGCCAGTCGCCGAGTGTCGGCCAGAGTTGCGCGATGGCAAACAGCAACTTCGCTTTGGCCGGGACGACAAGTTCCGGTTTGCGGCGTTCGCAGGCGGTAAGAATTTTCCCGGCCAGCCATTGCGGGGCGATCTTCCAAACCTTGACGCCCGCGCCGGGGTTGAGAGCTTTTTCCGGGATGCCTTCGACACCTTCCAGTTGGTACAGCCGTTCGGAGTCTCGTTGAATCGGACCGGGACAGACGAGCAACGTGTGTGCGCCTTTCGGCCCGAGTTCAAGCCGCAACTGTTGCGAAAACGCCGCCACGGCGAACTTCGTAACGGGGTAAGCCCCGATCCAGCGCGAGGCACTCTTGGCAGCTAGTGAACCGATGTTGACAATATGCCCGCGCGTTTGTATCAGGTACGGCGCGGCGGCTTGCGTACATCGGATCGTACCGAGTACGTTGAGGTCGAACAACGCCTGAAACTGTTCCGGCTTCGTTTCGAGAACATACCCGCGCATGGAACGTCCGGCGTTATTGACCAACACGTCGATTTTGCCGTAATGTCGCACGATTTCGTCAAACGCCCGGTCAACTTCGTCCTGCTTCGTGATATCGGCACAGACGGGTAAGGTTTCCATGCCGATGTCAATCATTTCACCGGCGGCTTGATGCACATCCCCGTTTTCGAGCGCAATGAGTGCCAACTTCGCCCCGGCTTTGCCGAACGCTTCCGCAATGATACGTCCCAAGCCGCTCGATCCGCCGGTCACGACAACAACCTTGTCCTGCCAATAGCCCATGATGTCACTTTCCCGATCCGACGTCAATAAGAAATGCGTTCACGGCCAAGACGCTTAATCAATCGCGTTGCCCTGTTGCGCTTTTGATGACCTTGATGCCGGGATAATTGGCTTGAAAATCCTTGATTCCCTGATCCGAAATACCGGTGATATTCTTGATTTCAATCGTCTTGAGCGACTTGCATTCACCAAGAGCGACCAGTCCGGCGTTGGTAAAGTCGCCGTTGTCGCCGATGATGATGCTTTCCAAACGCGGCAATTTCGCCGCCTGTTTCAGCGTTTCATCGGTTTGCCCGGTTTTTCGCAATTCCAAAGTTCGCAAAGTTGATATTTTGCCGAGAATTTCGCCGGTTTTGTCTGTTATGGCTTCCATGTCATAAAGTCTGAAATCGATCATTTTTTTGTTGTCTGAAATGGCGGCAATCAAGCCTTCGTCGGTGATTGCCCGCACTTCATACAGGATCACGCGGTTTAAGTCCGGCATGGTCTTGAAGACGGCGATTCCTTCATCGTCGATATAATCGTTTTCGCGAATCATCAACCGTTGCAGTTTGGAACCTTCCAGTTTCTTCAGCCCGTCGTTGCTGACGTCCTGCAGGCGAAACATGGTCAGGTCAATCAGTGTCGGAATTTCCAATATGAAGTCCAGAAAATCGTCCGTAACAACGGCATCTTGCAAATGCAAGGCTTTCAGTGGTGGTTTGGGAGCGGGAGGTTCATCAGAGGAGTTGTCATCATCATCATCATCGTAACTTGAGGAAGTACGACCGGCCAGATACCCGATCGAACTGTCGCGATAGACTCCCCGGAGTTTGAGAACCTGGAGATTCTTGATTCCGGCGACATGCTTCAAAACATCGCCGTCAAGTTCCGTGCATTGACGGAGGTCCAGTTGTTGCAATTCCGGCATGTTGGACAAATTTCTGAGATCAAACGTCTTGAACGCATTGGATTGCAGGTCCAGTATCTTGAGTTTCGGCATTCCTTTGACAATGGCGGAGATCGAACTCCCGTCCAATTTCATACAGCGATTGACCGAAAGATCGGTCAGGTCTTGCATGGTTTCGGCCATCATTTTCAACGATTCCGTCGTGATATTGGCGTTTTTGAACCAGGCTGTTTTGACTTTTTTGAGATTCGTCAACTTGAGAATGCCGTCATCGTTAATACCCGGCCCGTCGAATGTCACTTTTTCCAAATCGACCAGTTTGTTGATTGCATCGAACAATTCGCCGACGGATTGATACTCTTCCGTTGCAGGATCAAGGGTTATACCCAGGTTGAGATTGATTGCGACAACAGTTCCGGTTGCGTTCTTTTCAAAAGTTCCGGTGTGTTTTTCCAGCAGTAAAAGGGCCGCGTCAATTTCATTGAATTTGCCGTCGGATTGCTCGGTCGTCGATTTGTCCGGGCAACCCGTCAAAAAAAGACAACCGCCCAAAAGAAAAATGCCCGCAAATTTAATCCCCCGGTGCATGATTTTACCCCCTTGATATGGTTTTTGTGAGGAAAAAGTTAATTTGCATTCTTGAAATCTTAATCGACGAACGCAACCAATTCCATATTCTAGCAATCAGGTACAGTTTTGAGTAGGCATTTGACGATTATTTTCCCGCATGCGCGTCGGCAATGACTTCCTGCGCCAGTTTTCTGTAATCGTCCGCCCCGTTTGACGAATTATCGTACTGAAAAATCGGCCTGCCGAAGCTCGGGGCTTCCGCAAGGCGAATATTACGACGGATTTTCGTCTCGAAAATTTTCGCCCCTGCCCACGGCGATGGTCCACGCGGTTGCGTTTGCTCAAAAAACGTGCTGACGTCGGATTCGACCTCGCCCGCCAAGCGAGTGTTTGCTTCAAACATGCAAAGAATAACGCCACTGAGTCGCAATTTGCTGTTAAGCCGTTTTTGCACTAACTCTATTGTGCGCAACAACTTGCTTAAACCATGCAAAGCGAGAAAATGGGGTTGCAACGGCAAAAAGACCTCGCCCACCGCCGTCAGAGCGTTGAGCGTCAAAACGCCGAGCGAAGGAGGGCAGTCCATGATAATGTAATCGAATGTCCTGTCATCTTGCGCCAATTTGTCGCGCAAAATCATATCGCGGCCAACCACGCCGAGCAATTCCGGCTCCGCCGCCGCAAGATCAATATGTGCAGGAATCAACCAGAGATTGTCGGCCACCTGCTGACGTACCGTTTTCAAGTCCAAGTCGTTGACCAGCACTTCGTAAATCGACTGAAATTCAACCTGCGGTTCGATCCCAAAGTGCAGCGTGGCATGGGCTTGCGGATCAAGATCGATCAAACAAACACTCGCCCCGGTCTCGGCCAGTGCGGCACTGAGATTCACCGCCGTGGTCGTCTTGCCAACTCCACCTTTTTGATTCATGATGGCAATCGAACGCATATTCAAAACTCCAGGATTCAGGATTATTGTGCGATCAGTGTTGTTTGGCTGGACCGATATTCCGGACAGCAAAGCTGTCGGCGTTATGCAAAAACCAGGAAAATTATACAGTATTGTACGATTTTTCAATAGGTACGTTCAGAACCGGCATTAATGTCACTAACTTTCCGTTCCTTATTGCAGGGCTTTGCCGAGCATGTAGTAAATTTCATTGTCGCGAAGTTCTTTTTTGAACGACTCGATGGTCGTTTCATTGTCGATGCGGAGCATTTCCATCCCGGCGATTTCCGTGTAGTCGTTCAGGTATTCCTGCGTCAGTGCGAACGAAAACGACGTGTGGTGCGTTCCCCCGGCGAGAATCCAGGCATGGGCGGACGTTTTCAAATCGGGCTGCGGTATCCAGAACGCACGCGCGACGGGAAGTTTCGGAAGTGCCGCTTCCGACGCGATACAATCAACCTGATTGACGATCATGCGAAAACGATTCCCCATGTCAACGACCGTTGCGGCGACACCGGTTCCTTCGTGTGCGGTAAAAACGAGTCGTGCCGGGTCGGCTTTCCCGCCGATTCCCAGTGGATGAACCTCCAGACGCGGCTTTTCAGCGGAAATCGACGGGCAGATTTCCAGCATGTGAGCCTGGAGGCTGGCACCTTTGCCCTTGAAATGATAGACATAATCCTCCAGGAAAGAGGTGCCCCCCGGCAGGCCATGCGCCATGACTTTCATGGTTCGGACGAGGGCCGCCGTTTTCCAGTCCCCTTCCGCTCCAAAACCGAAACCGTCGTTCATGAGACGTTGTGAAGCCAATCCCGGCAACTGGTTCAGTCCGTGCAATGCGTCGAAACTCGTCGTGAACGCTTTCGCATCGGTTTGTTTCAGAAATTGCCGCAATGCGATCTCGATCCGTGCTGATTCACGAACTTGGCCGTGTTTTGCCGCTCCGTTTTTCACATCATCGGCGAAATGATACAGCGATTCGTATTCTTCGACCAGCAAATCAATTTCCCGGTCATGCACGTCGGCAACGATTTCCGCCAGGTCGCCGATTGAAAAATAATCAATATGATAGCCAAGTTGGATTTCGGCTTCGACTTTGTCGCCGTCGGTGACGGCGACGTTGTTCATATTGTCGCCGAAACGGACGATCCTCATTCCCCGGGCATCGTCCCAAGCCGCACAAACCCGCATCCAGACAGCGATCCTCTGTTGCACGTCGGCGTCTTCCCAATGACCGACGACGACTTTGCGCGGCTTTCGCATCCGGCTGACGATATGCCCGAATTCGCGGTCGCCGTGAGCACTCTGGTTCAGGTTCATGAAATCCATGTCGATCGTGTCCCAGGGAATTTCGCGATGAAACTGCGTATGCAGGTGCAAAAGCGGTTTTTGCAAAGCCTGAAGTCCGCGAATCCACATTTTGGCGGGCGAAAACGTGTGCATCCACGTAATCACCCCGACGCAATTCCGTGTGACGTTCGCCTGATCGAGCTTGTCCGCAATTTCCGCAGCGGAACAGACGGTTCCCTGGTGAACAATCCGAAACGGCAGAGTCCCTGAACGATTGAGCCCGGCGACGATCTCCGTCGATTGTGCGTCCACCTTGCGCAGCGTTTCCTCGCCGTAAAGGTGCTGCGACCCGGTGACGAACCAAATTTCCAGTTGTTCAAAATTCATCATATTGGTTTCCCGAAAAATCATAAAGAGATTGTTGAAAGTTTGAAAAATCAATGAATCATTGCACCGTTTCATGTTTCGCAAGAAACATTTCGAGTTCACGTCGTGTCGGTGCTCCGGTTTGTCCACCCTTTTTGGTTGCTTTGAGTGCGGCGGCGGCGGCGGCGAAAAGCACCCTGTCGGGCAATGTCATGCCGAATACCAACGCGGCAGCGTAAGCTCCGTGAAAAACATCGCCGCAACCGGTCGTATCGCAAACCGTCACGGGAAATGCCGGTTGATGTCGCACGGCGTCGTCGCCCTTTTCCGCAAACCAGGCTCCTTTGTCGCCATCGGTGACGACGACGGCACTGCGGCCATGTTCTTTGAGCAAGTTTACTATGGCGGACGGAATATCGTCACAACCAAAACGGTTGCGAACAAATGCCGCCGGAAAAACGGGGTGATCGACAAGCGACAAAGCGACTTCGGTTTCCGGCGAAGTCAACGTTTCAAAGTCACCGACGATCGGAATGCCGTTCTCACGCGCCCGACGATACAGGGGAATCAGTGTTTCCGGCGAAACATGGTCGGCGAACAGGCACTTGGCGGAAAGTGCGATTTGCATGGCTTCCTCATTGAGAATCGGGGGCGGCGTCAGAAATTCCGACCATAAAATCGTTCTTTCTCCGGAAATCTTTTCAAGATAAACCGTGGCGGCAACCGGCTCCGCTTCCGGTGGATACGGCGAAATCGTGGGAAGGTGAACGCCGTAGCCCTTCAGTATCCGCCGCACCTGGTGGGAAATGTCGTTTTCCCCAAGTGCTCCGCCGTACCAGCACGAAGCACCGAGTTTGCTCGCGGCCGCCAAAGCCGTTGCGGTCAGACCGCCGCCGTGATTTTCGCGGGAAAGAATTTTCGCCTTCCCGCCGGAAACCGGAAACGTTTCCACTTCCGCGATGACATCAAGCGATGCAACGCCAAAACCGACAATATCATAAGGCATGATGCACCGAACTAAAATGGCAGTTGAGAGGTGTAAAGCCCGGGAACGACTTGCGCGGAATGATACATTTTCATATCAAAATAATTGCCGAACGCCTCCCACAATACGTTGCCGTAATGTTCCTGTACGACACCGACGTGATGTGGGAAATGTTGCAACAAAACGTTGCGATACAACGATTGCAGGTTCGGGATGCGGCACCAGCCGTAACATCCGGAGGTTTCGGCGGCATTATCCTCGAACGCCGCTTCGACGACGACCGCGTGCCAGTTGGAATCGACGTCCTGCGCGACGCGAAACAGCGTCACCGGGCCGGGTTTCGATACAAAATGCACCGTCCCGTGCGTATTGCCCGGCGGGGCATCCTGAACCCCCAAGTCTCCGATACGAATCGGTGGCTGGGAGCATTGCGACCCGCTTGGCTTCGAAAAAACACCGGGAAAAACGCCGCAATGCCAGATCGTCGCAAGCTCGTCATCGTCGTTGTGCAGATTGTTCCAGTCCGCCAGTCCGGCGGGCGTTCCCGCCGCCAGCAGAGCTGCGTGCATCGACATCGTGCCGAGGATATCCGCCTCGCAGGCACAGGGAATGCCGTCGTTGCCGAGTCGGCTCATCGCCAGGCACGCACTGCAACCGTAATTGTGCTGAATCGAAGCCCAGCATTGAACGCCGAAACCGTCGATCCGGTGCCGCTTTTGAAAGCGTCGTAAAAACAGCTCGAATTTCGCACTGCGTTGGATCGCCTGCGGATCGCATTGGGAACAATCGGCGTAACGCTTTGTCTCGTCGAGGTGTTTCCGGTACTCGGGATCATCATCGCCGATCGCCTTGGCTTCGGCAAACGCCTCGGACAGATCGCAAACCACGGCCGTCGGTCCCAGCTTTTGCAATTTCTTTTCGTTGTATCGACAGGTCCAGAAACAGTCGGGACGGGTTCCGATCTGGGCGTAACGCGCGGTTTTGATTCCGCCGACAACGCGGCAGACGCGCTGAAACCAATCGATATCCGCTGCAAAAGAGGCATCCTCGGGAAAACAAATCGACGTGCGTGCCACGGAGTATTTGACGCCGATCTGTCGCAGCACGTCACACAAGGAAAGCAGTCCGCAAAACGAATCACGCCGGACGGTGTTCATCGTCAGCGTTTCATCCTCCTGGCAGCCGAACACCTGGATCGGAACGTCCAGTGTCGCCTTTTTGATCGCCCAGGCCACAGCACTTTCCTCGCCGAAGTTCATCGCACCGAGCAATATCCCGGCCACGTTTTCACGGCGGAACAATTCTGCGGCGTATTCCGCTTCTTCCAATGTCGTGACACAGCCATGCTCGGTATGCCGTTCGTCCGGGATGACGAATTCGACACCAAGTTCGTTGCCGAGTCGATTGAGAACGGCAACCGTCCGGTTTCGCATCGCCCCTGCGGAAACGGGATCAAAGCAACCGCGTTTGGCGGGAAGAAAACCGAGTTTGATTCGTATCGGTATTCCGGTCGGTAAATTCTTGTTCATTGTGTTCATGCTTTTCCTCCATGTTCGTCCAGTCGGGTGACTTTGATCGCGACGGCGGTCAACATGGCAGAAGAGCAAAGTTGCTCCGCTTCCCCAAGAAACTGCCTGCCGTTACCGCAACAAGATTGAAATTTTACTCCATTCGAGCGGGTTTTTCAAGAGAGTGTTTGAATTATGAGAATAATAGACCGTACTGCGCTAAAAACCGGGCTTTTCCGGCAGGGGCGGGAAAGTGAAAAAATGGAAAAGTGGGAAGGAAGGTATTTCACCTTCCCACGATAAACAAAAAAGCCGTTTTGTAGCAGTGTGAAGCCTATCAATTGCGCATGGCAGGCCATGCGGCTACCGGCGGTCATGGCGTGACTGCCCTGCCTTGTTACGGCGTTACGGCACGGACGGTGTTCTTGAAGAATTGCCCCGGAATGTAATGCTTGATACTGACCGTCGAACCGTCCGGCAACAGCATTTTGATAGGAATGGGTTGTTGTGCCGGGGTTTGCGGTTGCATCATCGGCATCATGGGTTGCTGCATCATCATTGGCGACTGCATCATTTGCATGGCCATCGGATCATACATCGGCGGCATCATCGGGGGAGGATACTGCGGAATCATCGGTTGCATTGGGCGGTTGACCATCATCGCGGCAGACGGGGGAGCGTATGTCATGTACTGCGGTACAACCACCGGGATGACGATCACGCCGTTCATCCCCTCCGGAACCATCACCGGCTGCGCCATTGCTCGAGGCAAGACTGGCTGTTGCGGCATGGTAGTCTGCTGCAACTGCGGCTGAACTTGCGGGTCAACTTCGTACTGGACGCCAAGTTGGGGTGCAACCTGTTGTGCCAGAGTCGCTTGCGGTTGGGCATTGGGTGTCACTTCGTATTGAATCGGCGTGACTTTCGGTGTGGACGGGGCTGTTGATGAGACAGTCTCCGATTCCCGTATCGATATCCCATCGTCCGGTTGGGAGGCCAAGACCTCAACACTCGTCGGCGGAACACGCAACTGGGCGTGGGTTGATTCAACACACAATAAACCGGCAATTACGGCAAAACAACCAGTTACAATCAATTTAAGCGTTATGTTTTGCATGGTTTTCATCCTTTGTCGCTCACTTTGAGTCTGTACGCGATGTTTTTTGTCTCAGAGATTTTTTGACGTTCAGGTTACATCACTATGACCATCAATCAAGAGACAATAGCATATACTTCGGTACACCAAGTATGATTTTCCGAATAAGAATGAAATGATTTCGGACAAAACGATTGCGAGGAAGTGAATGATTGTAGTGATTTTGAGTCTGGCAACCGTGATCGCAACAAAGTGAAGCGACCGGGGCATCATGCGTTCGATCCGGTCACTGCGCGATGCTCCGTTCCCGGCTACCATGGGAAATATCGCAGTGAGGCGTCAGTATTTCACGCAGAAGTTATTGAGCAGAGCCGAAAGCGTGTTGCTGTTGCCTTCCTGGAAGACGGTCATGACCTGGCAATCGACAATGGGGCCTTTGGTGGGGCTGATTAAAATGGTGGCCAGCTTGCTTCGGAGATTTCGTATCGGTTCAAAGCTTGGTCGCTTCAAGTCGGCGGGGGATTCCGCAACCTGAATGATTTGGCGACCGCGCTGTTCGCCCAGCATGGTGGTCACGGTCTGCGAGCCGCTTTCCTTGTGCTCCGCGAAAAAAGTTTCGACGAGTAACTTTGCTTTTTGTGCGTCCACCATATCGTTACCGTAACCGCAGATCACGGCCTGATCGCCGAACGGCTCGGAAGCCAGTTCGTGAAACGATGTGGTGAAACAGCCGGAAGTATGTACAACAACAACGCGAACGTCGAAAAGCGACGCTTCGTCTTTGGCACGCATTTCCGCCTGCGATCCTTTGTTGTGATGCATGCGCCGCACCAGGTTGTGGATCATCAGGTAACGGTCGGTTCGGATGCCGGTTTTCCCATCAATCGAGAAAAAATCTTCCGTGAAAATGAAGGTGAATTTTCGATTCATTCGGGTGATTCGTCGGACAAAATCGTCAACACTTGAAGGCATGATGGCATCTCACGTCAAAGGATTTTATCGTTGTAATCAGAGCACGAAGTGTAAGCGAGTGCCCAAACAACGGACAAACGCACTTCGGGGCACCAGTGCTCTGATTATCAAAAATCCAAGGTTCCATTCCACTGTCCAAACAAGTTTAGCACATAATCCGTGCCGTGATTTTCGATTTTGCTGTTTTCCTTGTGGTTTCCAAAAGCCCAAATTTCCTCGAAACCGTCCGCCGAATAAGTGTGCAAAGAATCAATCACGCTGATCATATTATTAGCGGCGACGATTTTTTCCGCCCTGGGCGTGTCGTAAATCATGATTTTGTTGTTCCCGCCGCCAACCGCACTGGTATGCACATGATCGAATCCGCGAACGGAGATGCCATAATTTGCTCCGTTGAGCGAAACGCTGTCCGCCATCATGTAAAGCGTGTCGTTACCCGTACCGGCTTCGAGTCCAACCGTGTTTTTCCCGCCATATACACTGGTCAGATTGACTTGTGTGTAACCCCGCACTTCGACGTGCTGATTGGCGGAATAACGTTTCACACTCTCCGGGGAACCGACGAACGTCGTTTCGCCGCTTGTGTCGGTCATGGTTGCGGTGTTGCTGCCACCGTTGACCGAGTTGGCGACGAGCGATTGGAACGAATACAACCAGTTCGTCATACCACCGCTTCTGAACAGGGCGTAAGTCGCTGACACGGTCAGCGTATCATTGCCGGGCGAGTCGTACAGGATCACCGACATGTTACCGTTGTTGTTCCCGTAAGCGAAAAAGTTCGTCACGCTTCCCACACGGGCGGAAAACCCGTCAGACTCAATGGCAACCTCACCCGTTTGCACGGTCACTTGATCGTCGCCTTCTGCGGCATAATAGTAAAATGTGTTGTTGCCGCCGTTGCCGTCAATTTCCAGATTTTGCGAATTGCGTATTCCGACGGCCAAACCCGTGCCCGTAATCGTCGTTGATGTGCCGTCAATCACGACGCTTTCGTTGCTCCCGGTTCCGGTGTAACGAATCGTGTTGTCGCCGTTGCGTGCGTCGATGCCGATATTGGTGGTTTGCCCCGCGTCGAACGAGTAAAGCACGCCATTAATCAGCACAATATGCGTTGTTCCGGCGATCAACGAAATGTCATCGTTGCCAGTCACCGTGCCGATGACGAAAATCTCCGAGCCAACTTGCCGCACGAGATTGGTCAACCGGATCGTCGCCCCGTCAATTGGTGCAACACCGGATTCGGTTCTCATGCGAACCCAAGCCGTCGTTCCGGCGGTCATATCGAAGTCGATACGCGATTGCCCGGTGTATGTTGCCGTCACGTTGCCGTCGGCATCACCTGTTTCAATGACAACATTTTGCCCTGAAACACCCGTCGGCAGCATGACCTCGAAAGTCATCGTTCCGGTATTCGTGGCGGTAACTGCGTACCACCTGCCGCCTTCGGTCAGCCGCTGGTTGTCAAGCGTCGTTTGGTCAACCGTAACCGAAACGTTGCCCGCCGGCTGTTCGTCCGTGTTGGTGTCACCACCGGGATCGGTGGTGTTGTCTGTATCTTTATCTTTTTCAGTATCCGTATCTTTTTCGGTGTCTGTTTCACCAGTTTCCGTTTCATCGGGTAAGCTGTCCGTGTATCGGGCGTTGAGCGTATAAACCCCGATTTTGCCGGTCGCGTTGAATCCCAGCGTATAGGCAGTGCCCGACATAACGTTGATTGTCAACGTTCCATCGCTTGCAACAACGGCATCGGGAACCATGCCGGTGTCCCATGTGCCGCTCAAACCGGCACTCATTTCGGGCGTGATGACGATCGTGCCGTCTCTTGCGGCGACGAATGAGAAATAATCCTTGTCGGTTTTCGTGTTGAAAAAGCCTTCGATGTTCATCGTATTAACGATGGAACCCAGCCCCGTCGCGTCTGCAATCGTGCTACCGAACGTCTCGGCAGGCAAAATCGACTCAATCGCGTTTTTGATGTTGAGTCGCGAAAAATATTGCCCCGTCACGGCGTCGTAAATTTTGTCCGCCGTCGCAACGATGACATCGTAAATCATCTGTTGCGTGATGTCGGTCATACCGACAATCTGCATCGCCTGGCGAATGAGCGTACTTGCCCCGGCCATGTAGGGCGCGGCCATACTTGTGCCGGAAAACGTGCTGTAATCGTCGTCGATGCCGTTGTGGTTGCCGACATAATCCGGTACGGTGCTTTTCACATACTGCCCCGGTGCCATGATCGTGCTTTCGCTTCGCTGCGAAAAATACGAGACTTCGCCCGACGTGCCAACCGAACCGACCGAAATGACGTACTCACTCATTGCCGGATAACTCAACTGGTTCTTGTCGGAAATCGTTTCAAAGGAATTTCCCGCCGCAACGGAAATGAAAATGGCGTCGTCGTTCAGAATGCGGAACCATTCGTTGATTTGATCGAAATATCCGTTGGAATCGACCAGGTAACCGACCGACAAATTAATCGTCGTGATCGGATTTGTAAATGCGTCCTTGTTCTCATGCACCCATTGCAGAGCGTCGATGAGATACTGCATGTTGGTGCTTCCGTCGTCGTTAAATATTCGCAGCGCAACCA
>Ga0082212_10006160_pt1 | contig 16183 bp, 16 predicted proteins | sample TergutNt197P3_FD_71548 | JGI IMG/M metagenome (GOLD analysis project Ga0082212, IMG submission 71548) | Neocapritermes taracua P3 segment gut microbial communities from Petit-Saut dam, French Guiana - Nt197 P3 | ecosystem: Host-associated > Arthropoda: Insects > Digestive system > Gut ... | reverse complement strand
TGTTAGAGGTGAATACAGAAGACAAGTAGCTAATGCTGATGTAGCTTTAGAATCAGGAATAAAAAAAGAAAACATTTTATTAAAAGAAAATGGTGATATAGTTTTAATAAATGATGGACTTTTAGTTGATTCTAATATTAAAATAAAAACAGATAGTATTTTAATTGATGGTAAATCAAGTGAAGATATTGGTGAACTTGTTTTAAAAGATAGACAAATATTAAGTGATAATGGAATTATTATAGTATCAACTGTATTAGATAAAAAAACAAAAGAAATTATATCTGGTCCTGAGGTTATAACTAGAGGTTTTATTTATGTAAAAGAAAATGGACGAATTATTGATGAGATAGAAAGAATATCAGAAGAAATAATTAATGAAAACAACAAATTATCTTATGTAGAATATAATAAAATAAAAAATTCTATTAGAGAAAAAGTTTCTAGATATCTATATAATGAAATGGAATGTAAACCTATGATAATAACAGTGATGCAAGAAATATAAAGGAGGAATTATGAAATATCCAATATTAGAAATAGATTTAAAAAAATTAGAAAGTAATGTAAATTATATTGTAAATAAATGTGGTGAAAAAAACATTAATATAGCTGGGGTAATTAAAGGTGCTAATGGTATAGATAAAGTAGTTGATTCCTTTATTAAAAGTGGTGTTAGTGAAATAGCATCAAGTAGAATTGAACAATTAAAAGATGTTAAAGATAATCATCATAATACAAAAACAATGTTAATTAGAATACCTATGTTAAGTGAATTAGATTTAGTTGTTGATTATGCTGATTATTCACTTCATTCAGAAAAAATAATATTAGATAAAACAAATGAAAAAGCAAAAGCTAAGAATATTGTTCATAATGTAATAATAATGGCTGATTTAGGTGATTTAAGAGAAGGGTATATTGATTATGATGAACTTATAGAAACAGCTATTTATGTTGAAGAAAAATTAGATAATCTTTATTTAAAAGGAATAGGAGTTAATTTAGGTTGTTATGGTTCTATTAAACCAACATATGAAAATTTAACTAAATTATGTGATATAGCTTTATCTATTGAAAAAAGAATTAATAGACAATTAGACATTATATCAGGGGGTGCAACATCAAGCTTTACATTAGTACTTGATAATAATATACCTAATAGAATCAATCATTTAAGAATAGGTGAACAGATTTTACTTAATCGTGACTTACCTTCTTTTTATGGCTATGATGTAAAGGAAATGTATGATGATATATTTATTTTAAAGACTGAAGTAATTGAAAAAAAAGATAAACCTTCATTTCCAATAGGTGAAATATTTATTGATGCTTTTGGTAATAAACCAGAATATACTGATATTGGTATTCATACCAGAGCTTTATTTGGTATTGGTAAACAAGATATTGGTGATTTTGATAAATTAATACCAATAAATGATAAAATAAAATTAATAGGGGCTAGTAGTGATCATTTAATCGCTGATATTACTCTTTGTAGGGATGAAATAAATGTTGGTGATATTGTAGAATTTAAATTATGTTATCAATCTATGTTATTTTTAACAGGATCTTCTTATGTAGAAAAGGTATTTAAAGAATGAAAATAGGTCTTGATATAGATGATGTAATGGTAGATACTAGTGATGCTATAATTAAACAAGAAATGGGGTGTAATCCATGAAAGATAAATTTAATATGACATTTGAACAAAATGTGTTTTTGGCAAAAAAAGGATTAGTATCAAACATTTATAATAGTGCAAAGCTTGAAGGATTAAATGTTACTTTCCCTCAAACTCAAACAATCCTCGATGGAGTTAATGTTTCAGGGATTAAATTAGATGAAATAACTTGTATATTAAATTTAAGAGATGCTTGGCGAGAAACATTAAATTCTATAACTGATAATCTTGATCTGGATTATATATGTAAAATAAATAGTTTTGTATCAAGAAATGAATCATTAGAATGGGGTGTTCTTAGAACTGGTAAAATCGGGATTACAAGTACCAAATATATACCACCAATTCCAATTCTAGAAGATATTAAAAAAGATTTAGAAACCATATTGAATATACCAGATATTACCATTCGAGCTATTAAATTAATGCTTTATGGTATGAAAAAACAATTATTCTGGGATGGTAACAAGAGAACAAGTATGATAGTTGCCAATAAAGTGATGATTGAAAATGGTAAAGGAATAATATCAGTTAAAGAAGACCAACTATATGAATTTAATAAATTATTAACAAATTATTATGATACAAATAAGGATGAAGAAATAATAAAATTCATATTTGATAATTGTATTTTTGGATTAGAATTAATTAGTTAATTCTTTTTTTATAATTTGAGGTATCATATTCATATTCTAAAATGTCTTTAGGTTGACAATTTAAATGTTCACAAATTAAATCTAAAGTAGAAAATCTAATGGATTTTACTTTACCATTTTTTAAATTACTAAGATTAACCTCCGTAATACCGACTAATTTTGACAAATTCTTAAGGGTTGTTTTCCTATCAATCATAACTTTATCAAGATTAATTTTTATCATATTGCAACTCCTATATATTTTATTTATATTTAAAATTTATCACAATATTTATCGTTTGTCAAATAATAATTAATGATAAACGATAAACATGTAAATAATTAATAAAAAAGTCTTTTAATAAATATTATATTATGTTATGATGAATATAGTAAAAGTACCAAGAACATATTTTCGGTAGATAAGGAGTATTATTATGATAACAGAAAACTTAGAATTAAAAGTATTAAAAAGAAATAATAAGAAAGTAGATTTCAATGGAGATAAAATAGCTATAGCTATTAAAAAGGCATTTGATCAAGTTCAAAATGGTAATTATAGTGAAAAAGATGTTAATAAAGTATATTTAAGTGTTGTTAATGTTATTGAAAAAAAATATTATGATAAAGGTATTGTTAAAATTGAAGAAATTCAAGATATAAATGAAGAACAATTAAAAAAATTAGGATATCATGATATATATGAAGCATTTAGTAAATATAGAGAAAGAAGAGCTGTATCAAGAGAAACATTTATTGCATCACAACATAAATTAATGTTAGCAGTTGAACAATTATCACTTAAAAGTGCTAATGAAGTGGATTCTAAACGTGATAATGCTAATGTAGATGGTAATACAGCTATGGGTACTATGCTTCAATATGGAAGTACTGTTTCAAAAGAATTTGCTAAAGCATATCTTATGAACTCTAAGTTTGCTGAGGCTCATGATGGAGGTTTAATTCATATTCATGATATGGATTTCTCACCAATGGGTACAACTACATGTCTTCAAATAGATATAAAAGAATTATTTGAAAAAGGATTTTGTACAGGCCATGGATTTCTTAGACCACCTAAAGATATAATGAGTTATACAGCTTTAGCAGCTATAGCATTTCAATCTAATCAAAATGAACAACATGGAGGGCAAAGTATCCCAGCTTTTGATTATTATATGGCACCAGGAGTACTTTTAACATTTAAAAAATTATTAAAACAAAATATTTATGATTTTTTAGAATTAACTGGATTCTTAAAATTTGTTAATTTTAATAATATAATTAAAGATATAGAAAAATTAGAAAGTATTGAAGTAGATTTAAGTATTTTTGATAAATATTGTAATGAAGAAACTAAAGTAAAAGATATATTTATTAAAGCTAAAGAAAAAGCTTATAATCAAACAGATAGAAGATGTTTTCAAGCTATGGAAGCTTTTATTCATAATTTAAATACAATGCATTCAAGAGCAGGAGCACAAGTGCCTTTTACATCTATTAATTTTGGAACTGATACATCACCTGAAGGCAGAATGGTTATTAGAAACTATTTATTATCATTAGATGAAGGATTAGGTAAAGGTGAAACCCCAATATTTCCTATATCTATATTTAAAGTAAAAGAAGGAATAAGTTATAATCCTAAAGATCCTAATTATGATTTGTTTAAATTAGCAATGAGAGTTTCTGCTAAAAGATTATTCCCTAACTTTTCATTTATAGATGCTCCTTTTAATTTAAAATTTTATAAAAAAGATGATTATAAAACGGAAATAGCATATATGGGATGTCGAACTAGAGTTATAGGTAATGTGGTTGATTTAGATCGTCAAATAGTAACTGGAAGAGGTAATTTATCTTATACAACTATTAATTTACCAAGATTAGGTATAAAATATGGAATTATTAATAATTCAAAACCTGATATGGAAGGATTTTTTAGTGAATTTGAAGGAATTATCGATCTTGTTAAAGATCAATTATTAGAAAGATTTGAATTACAATGTAGCAAAAATATTACTAATTTTCCTTTTCTTCTGGGACAAGGTTTATATATGGATTCTAAAAATCTAAAACCAACTGATAAAATAAAAAAAGCACTAAGACATGGAACACTTACTATTGGTTTTATTGGACTTGCTGAATGTCTAAAGGCATTAATAGGTGAACATCATGGTGAATCAAAAAAAGCTCGTGATTTAGGTGAAAGAATAATTAAATTTATGAGAAACAAATGTGATCAATATGCTGAAGTGTATAAACTTAATTTTACTTTAATAGCAACACCAGCTGAAGGATTAGCAGGTAGATTTACTAATATTGATAAATCAATATATGGAATTATTAAAGGAGTAACAGATAGAGAGTATTATACTAATTCTTTTCATATACCAGTTTATTATAAAATATCTATTGTAGATAAAATTAAAATAGAAGCACCTTTTCATGCTTATACTAATGCAGGACATATTACTTATGTTGAACTTGATGGTGATACTACTAAAAATTTAGATGCTTTTGAAAAAATAATTAGAATTATGAAACAAGAAAAAATTGGTTTTGGTGCTGTTAATCATCCTATTGATCGTGATCCAGTTTGTGGTTTTACAGGTGTTATTGGAGATATTTGTCCTGCTTGTGGTAGAAAAGAAGATGATGGTGTAAAATTTGAGAGAATTAGAAGAATAACAGGTTATTTAGCAGGAACTGTTGATCGTTTTAATAATGCTAAAAAAGCTGAAGTAACAGATAGAGTAAAACATTCTGATGATTCTAAGGAGAACAAATAATGAAGATTCGTCTGGCTGATGATATTGTTTATGACAGTATTGTTGATGGACCAGGAGTTAGAGCTGTAATATTTACGCAAGGATGTATTCATAACTGTGTGGGATGTCATAATCCTAATACTCATTCTTTTAAAGGTGGAATTATGTATGATACTAATGATATAAATTTTAAATTAAGTTTACTTGAAGGACAAGATGGTATTACTATATCTGGAGGAGAACCATTTTTACAAGTTGATGCTTGTTTAGAAATAGCTATGTTTGCTAAAGAAAGAAATATTAATATTTGGTGTTATACAGGATTTACTTTTGAACAATTAATAAGTTTAGGTAAATTAGATGAAAAATATTTACTTTTACTTAGATGTATTGATGTTTTAGTAGATTCCAAATTTAAATTAGAAGAAAAAAGTTATGATTTATTATATAAAGGATCAAGAAATCAAAGAATTATAGATGTTAGAGCAAGTATTGAAAATGAAAAAGTAATTGAATTAGATCAATATAACAATAATATAGAATTACATTTATATAATAAACCAGATTATATGTTTATGTAGAGGTTATTATGGAAAAACAATTTATAATAATTTATTATAAAGATATGAATACTATAGATAAATTAGGTGAAGTATTTATTATTCCAAAAGAAAGTAATGATTATGACTTTAAAATAATAAAAGATATTGTAAAACAAGATCTAAAAACAATATCAAAAGAAAAATTAGAAGAATTACAAAAATTAAGATCTGATTATTTTCTTAAATTATTTAGAGAAGGTTATGATTATAATCAAGGAGTTAGTTTAATAGAAGAAGAAATAAAAAAAATTATGAATAAAAACATTTTAAATCTATCAATAAGTAGTGTATTATTTAAATTAGAATTTGAAAGAAAAGCACTAGATAATGCTATGAATATTTATATTAAAAATAAGGATTAATATCCTTATTTTTAATAGTAAATGATTTAAATATTATCAATTTCCTATAAGACTTTTTATTCTTTTTTGTAACTATGTATTGTACTAAATTAATATTGCCTTTTAATCTATAAATTTTATATAATATTCATCAAAACTAATATTATGTTGAAATATATATGAAGCTACATCTATACCTACATATCTTAGATGCCATGGTTCTTCCATATATCCTGTTATCCATTTGTTTTCTTTTGTATATCTTATTATAAAGCCATATTTATGAGCATTATCATGAACCCATTTATATTCTTTAGTATCAATAAATTTTAAATAATCACCATTAGCTCCTTGAATATCTAAAGCTAGACCTGTTTGGTGTTCAGAATAACCTTCTTTAGCTGAATAATTATCAGCATTTATATCTTTTTCTAAATAATTATTATATAGTTTTTTTTGATAATTATAATCTCGATATGCTGATGATACTTTTATATTTAAACCTAATACACTACTATCATTACATAATTCCATAAATTTATCTTTAGCTTCCTTAACTAATAGTTTTTCTCCAATCGCACATGAAGGATCAATAGATACCAAGTTATTTGGAATAAATGATTCACTTAAATGATGATATTTATTTACTAATACTAATATATCATTAGGATTAATAACTTCTTTTACATTAGTATAAAAAGGATTATCAAGCCCAATATTAACTAATACAATAACTTCCTCATAAGTTTTATTATTATTATCTTTATAGTTTTTATATCTTATAATATTATCTATTTTAAAACAACCTACTTCAATATAATCTTTAATATTTTCAATATAATTATTTAATATTTCAATATCATTATCATTTAAATAATTATATATAGCATCAATATCAATAGGTCTATATCCTAAATTTAATAATTTATTAATATTTTCAATAAAATTAGTTCTATCTTTATATTCAATTTCCATATAACTATTAAAATTACTTTCTATATAATTATCAGATAATAGAGCCGTTTCTAATGTTTTACTATATTTTTTAACTTTATCTTTAATCTTTTTTTCTTCCATTTTTAATAAAGCCTCCTTAGAAAAATTAAGATTTTTTAATTTATCTTCTTTTATAGATGATTTTAATAAAAATATTATAATTAATAAGATAATAATAGGTAATATAATAATTAATTTTTTCATCGAATCACCTATATTATTATACTATGAAAAACTTCAAAAATTATGGATAAATAAATTTATTTTTAGTATTTAAATAATTAGCACTCATCTGTTGACATTGCCAAGAATTAGTTTTATAATTTTATTGGCACTCATATAAGAGTGATGATGGAGGAATTAGAATGGCTAAAAAAGAATTTAAAGCAGAATCAAAAAGGCTTATGGAATTAATGATTAATTCTATTTATTCAAACAAAGAAATTTTTTTAAGAGAACTTATATCAAATGCTAGTGATGCTATAGATAAAAGTTATTATTTATCTTTAACTGATAAAACACTTAAAAAAGATCAAGATTTTTATATAAGAATTATTCCAAACAAAGAAGAAAGAACCCTTACTATAATAGATAATGGTATTGGTATGGACAGTAAAGAGTTAGAAGATAATTTAGGTACTATTGCCCAAAGTGGAACGCTTAGTTTTAAATTAGAAAATAATATAAAAAATAAAGATGATATAATAGGTCAATTTGGTGTTGGTTTTTATTCATCATTTATGGTTTCTAGTACAGTTGTTGTTATTAGTAAAAAATATAATAGTAATGAAGCTTATAAATGGATTAGTAGTGGTATTGATGGTTATACCATAACAAAATGTGAAAAAGAAAATTTTGGAACAGAAGTTATCTTAAAACTTAAAGAAAATACCAAAGATGAAAATTATGATGAATATTTTGATGAGTATAAATTAAGATCATTAATTAAAAAATATTCAGACTTTATTAAATTTCCAATAAAAATGGAAGTTACTAAAATAGATGAAAATGAAGATGATAAAAAAGAAAATGTTTCTAGTGAAGATGAAATATTAAATAGTATGATTCCTATTTGGCGTAAGAAGAAAAAAGATTTGAAAAAAGAAGATTATGATAATTTCTATGTTGAAAAACATTTTGGTTATGATAACCCTACTCATGTAATTCATTCTAATGTTGAGGGAATAATAAGTTTTGATACTATCCTTTATATTCCAAGTGAAACACCTTATGATTTTTATACAAAGGAATATGAAAGAGGATTAAGTTTATACTCAAATAATGTATTAATAGTAGAAAAATGTAGAGAATTAATTCCAGAATATTTTGGTTTTATTAAAGGTTTAGTTGAATCACCTGATATATCATTAAATATATCAAGAGAATTATTACAAAATGATAGGAAATTATTAGTAATAGCTAAAAACATTAAAGATAAAATAAAAAAAGAATTACTTGATTTATTAAAAAATGATAGAGAAAAATATGAAAATATATTTAATAATTTTGGTAGAACTATTAAATATGGAATTTATGACAATTGGGGTCAAAATAAAGATTTTTTAAGTGATTTAATTATTTTTTATTCATCATTAGATAGCAAATATGTTACTTTAGATGAATATGTATCTCGTATTAAAGAAGATCAAAAATATATTTATTATGCAACAGGTGATGATATTAAAAAAATAGATAAGTTACCACAAACAGAATTTGCTAAAGAAAAAGGTTATGAAATCCTTTATTTAACAGAAGAAGTAGATGAATTTGTAATTAAAACATTAATAAAATTTAAAGATTATGAATTTAAATCGATTTCTAGTGATGATAGTGATTTAACAGAAGAAGAAGATAAAGAATCAAAAGGAAATAAAGAAATCTTTAAATTTTTGAAAGAAGCTTTAAAAGGTAAAGTAACAGATGTTAAATCATCAACTAAATTAATAAAATATCCTGTATGTATAACTAGTAAAGGAGAACTTTCTGTTGAAATGGAAAAAGTACTTCAAATGATGCCTAATGCAAAAGATATTAAAGCAGATAAAATATTAGAAATTAATACTAATCATAAAATATTTAAATTAATTAAAAAAACATATAAAGAAGATCAAAAAAAATTAAAAAAACTTATAAAAGTTCTTTATAATCAAGCATTATTAATTGAAGGATTACCTATTGATGATGCTGTTGAATATACTAATGACGTATGTGAACTTTTATAATTATTAATATTTGCATTAAAAGAAAAATAAAAACATAAATATTATTAGAGGTTGATAAGATGAAAAAAATAATATTATGTTTTTTATTACTTTTAATAATTCCTTTTAAAGTTTATGCTGATGATGTTCTTGATTTAGCTCCTAATGCTAAATCATCAATATTAGTTGAACAATCAACAGGTGAAATTATATATGAAAGAAATATTCATGAAAGATATTCACCAGCATCAATGACCAAAATGATGAGTATGCTTTTATTTTTAGAAGCAATAGAAAGTAATGTAATGAAATGGGATGAAAAAATCACTATAAGTGAGAGGGCATCTAGTTTTGGTGGTAGTCAAATTCTTCTTGAAACAGGTGAAGTTATGAGTGTTAAAGATTTATTTAAAGGAGTTGCTGTTGGAAGTGGTAATGATATAACAGTGGTAGAATCTCAGTCATGGAATTTAATAGAAATTTAAAGAAATCTAAAGGGCTAAAACAAAATATCATAAAGTATTATTGCAAATTATATATCGATTTAAATGAGATAGCAGGTCTTATATAAATTACAACACTGAAAATACTATGAATGATATTTTTTATTGTCAAAGTTTTTATCTATAAATCCAAAAGCAGAAATATCACAAATCCAAAAGCAAATTATTGACAAATCCAAAAGTTCGATATATAATGTTAATAGGTGATGATAAGTGAATAATAAATATTTACCAAGAATTTCAGATAAAAAATTGACATTGTTATTAGAGGCAATGGGAGCAGTACTTATTGAGGGCCCAAAGTGGTGTGGAAAAACGAGATCGGCAGAAATGCTAGCAAAGAGTATTTTATATATGCAAGATCCTGATGTTTTAGAGGATAATTTGTTAAAAGCGAAAACTAAACCTTCAATTTTATTAGAAGGTGATACGCCAAGATTATTAGATGAATGGCAGGTAGCTCCAGTTCTTTGGAATGCAGTTCGCTTTGCAGTTGACAAAAGGCAGAAAAGAAGTCAATTCATTTTAACAGGATCAGTTATTCCTAATCGAACAGATGATATGCATACTGGGACTGGTCGAATTGCACGAATGAAAATGAGAACCATGTCATTATATGAAAGTAGAGAATCCTCTGGGGAAATTTCTCTTGACGATATGTTTAATGAGCAAAAGGATTTATCTGGTAAAACAAAAGTTAATTTAGAACAGATTGCATTTATATTATCTCGTGGTGGGTGGCCAGCAGCGGTTAATGAACAAGATGAAAAGCTAGCATTAATGCAAGTTCAAAGTTATCTTGATGCAGTGGTTAATGAAGATATTTCAAAAATAGACGGTATCGAAAAAAATCCCGATAGAGTTCGTGCTTTGTTACGTTCCTTGTCAAGGAATATTTCTTCGGAGGCAAGTACTATGACAATACTAAACGATTTACTTACTAATGATGAGACGCTCTCGCAAGTTACCATTGATCAGTATGTAAATTGTTTGAAAAAAATATTTGTTATTGAAGATTTACCAGCATGGAGCCCACATTTACGTTCTAAATCTGCAATAAGAACTACGGCAAAACGTCATTTTACTGATCCTTCTATTGCTGTTGCAGCTTTAGGAACAAATTCAAAAAGATTATTTGAAGATTTTAAAACTTTTGGTTTGTTATTTGAATCACTTGCCATTCGTGATTTAAGAATTTATGCTGAAAGCATTGATGGTAGCGTGTATCATTATAGAGATAGCTCAGGATTAGAAGTTGATGCAATAGTTCAACTTAAAGATGGACGTTGGGGGGCAATAGAAATAAAAATGGGTGCAGGATTAATAGAAGAAGCTGCAGAAAAATTAATTAAATTTAAAAACACTATAAATACAGATAAAATGTCAGAACCATCATTTTTAATGGTATTAACTGCTACAGAACATGCTTTTCAATTAGAAAATAGTGTTTGGGTAGTACCACTCGGATGTTTGAAGAATTAAATAGAAAATTGTTCTAAATAAAATAGGAGAAAAAAATGACCATAAAAAAATGTGAAATTAATGATATAAAAAAAGTATATGATTTAATATGTGAACTTGAGGATACTAAATTTGATTATAAAGATTTTGAAATAGCATTTAACAGTAAAATAAATAAAGACGAAAATTATTATATTTTAGGTGTAGAAGATAATAATGCAATTGGATTTTTGAGTATGAATATAGATTATCAATTACACCATGTTGCCAAAGTTGCTACGATAGAAGAACTTATAGTTAGTAGCAAATATAGAAGCAATAAAGCTGGAAAGCTATTGCTTGATAATGCTATAAATTATGCTAAAGATGAAAATTGTGATGTAATTGAATTAACAAGTAGTTTTTCTAGAGAACGAGCACATAATTTTTATGAGAAAAACGGATTTAAAAAAGGGAGTTATAAGTTTAAAATGGAATTAAAAAAATAATTTCATAAAAAGATTTAAGTAAACAATTATCATTTACTTATAAAATAAAAATGTCAAGAAAGCATAAAAACAATGTCATATTAACATTGTTCTTTTTTTGTTGAAATTAAGTAATCTTTATTAGGTGATGTTTCAAATGATAGATGAAAAATCATTAGATATAACTAAAAAGGAAATTCAAAAAAAAATAGTTAAATTATTATATGAAAATAATGAAATAACTATTAATCAATATAATATGATATTATCTAAACTTGATAAAAAGATTGAAACTATAAAAAAGAAAGAAGTTAAAACGAATGGTAATTTAAATCCAATTATTGTAAATACAAGTATATAAAAAATTTAGGTGGTGATTTTGATGGATTTATATACAATAAGAAATTTACTTTCAGATGGAAAAAAAATATATGATTTACCACTCAAAGTTACTTTCTATGCTAGAGTATCAACCGATCGAGAAGATCAACTAAACTCTTTAGATAATCAAGTTACTTATTTTGAAAAATTTATTAAGAATATTTTAAATTGGACTTATGTAAAAGGATATTGGGATGAGGGAATAACTGGAACTTCAGTGACAAAACGTGATGAGTTCAATAGAATGATTAGTGATGCACAGCTTAATTATTTTGATTTAGTAATAACAAAAGAAGTTTCAAGATTTGCAAGAGACACATTAGATAGTCTTACACATACTAGACAATTATTAAATTATAATGTTGGTGTATATTTTATGAGTGATAATATTAATACATTAGAACCAGATAGTGAACTAAGACTTACAATTATGTCTAGTATTGCACAAGAAGAAGTTAGAAAATTATCAGAACGAATAAAGTTTGGTCATAAAAGAAGTAGAGAAAAAGGTAGAATAGCTGGAAACAATAATTTTAGGGGGTATAATAAAGATAAATTTCAAAAAGGAAAGTTAGTTATTGATGAAGAAACGGAAGCAATTGTAAGACTTATATTTGATTTGTATGATAAAGAAAATATCGGAACAACAAAACTAGGGCATAAGTTATATAATGAATATGATATAAAAAGTAAAACAGAAAAACCATTAGCAGGAGAAGTAATTACTAGAATGTTAAGAAACCCAAAATATAAAGGATATTTTTGTGCAAATAAAGAAACAGTAATTGATTATAGAACCAAAAAAAGAAAAAGATTTAAAATGAGTGAATGGATAGTTTATAAAGATTCAAATGTTCCTGCCATTGTAAGTGAAGATCAATGGGATAGGGTAAATAAAAAATTAGAAGCAAGATCAAAAAAACATCAAAGTGAAAATCACAAAGATGGATTTAGTATGTATCCTTTTTCTGGTAAAATTATTTGTTATCATGATAAAGCAAGTTATGTAAGAGGGTATTGGTCAGATAGAAAGACAAAAGAAAAGTATTATTATTGGGGATGCTCTAATTATAGAAAAAATGGCAAAACTAAAAAGGAAGGTTGCAATTCGCCAATAGTTTATGTTTCGGAATTTGAAATGATATGTAAAAGTGTGGTTAAAAATATAATTAGTAATCAAGATGAATTAATAAAAGAAATATATGATATGGTAATCGAAACAAAACAAGTTTCTTCTTGTGAAAAATCCCGAGGTATTTATATAAAAAAACTATCTGCTTTGGAAAATCAAAAAGAAGAGCTTATTGGTATGAAAGTTAGAAAAGAAGTTAATGCAACAGAATATAATAAATACAAAGAAAAATTAGATGAAGAAATAGAAAATTGCACTCGAAAACTCTCAAATATTAAAAATGAAGTAAAACACCAAGTATCATCATTAAAGGACTTTAAACGAAAAATAAATAATATGATTTTAGAAAAAGAAAACATTTTATCTATTGCAGAAGTCTTATTTAATAAAGTTTATGTAGAAACAATTGCTAACAAAAAAATGAATAAAAAAGCTATTTTACATATTGAAACTAACATAAATAGTTACAAGAAAAGTAACTTTTCTTTAGAAGCATTTCTGCTGTTTTTCTAACACTGTTATAGATGCAACAGTAGCTTTAGCAGAACGTGTTTCAGGAACTGAAGAAGCTTTTATTGCTAAAATGAATGAAAAAGTTAAAAAATTAGGTTTAAAAAACACTAATTTTAAAAATTCAACAGGTCTAGATGTAGCTAATCATTATAGTTCAGCTTATGATATGATGATTATAGCAAAAGAGCTTTTAAAACATGAAGTTGTATTAGAATTTACATCAATATATGAAGCTTATTTAAGAGAAAATACAGATCGTAAATTTTGGTTAGTTAATACTAATAAAGTTGTATCATAAATGAACTACAAAAAATAATTGTAGTTTTTTAGTACCTTAATTTATTATTTTACCCATAAAATTAATGAAATATATGTATATTTCAAAAACTCACTTATATAATTATTATAAATGGGGAATGTATATGAATAAAAAAATAGAAATAAATAGAGTTACTCAAATAGCAATTATGAACTTCTTTCTTAAAACATCAATACCAAAGATTTTGAGTATTGACAAAGCATAAGTTCTTTCTTAAAAAAAGGAGAATTAATTTATGGTAAAAACAGGGATTTATATTAGAGTATCAACGGAAGAACAAGCTAAAGAAGGATTTAGTATTAATGCTCAAAAAGAAAAGTTAAAACAATATTCTTTTTCGAGAGATTGGGATATTTATGATTATTATATTGATGATGGGATAAGTGGTAAAAACTTAAAGGATAGGCCAAACATATTAAGACTACTTGAAGATGTTAAGAATAATAAAATTAACAATGTTTTAATTTATAAAATAGATCGCATTACAAGATCAACTAAGAATCTTATTGAACTAATTGAACTTTTTAATGAAAACAATTGTTCTTTTAATTCTATTATGGAATCAATTGATACATCTAGTGCGACTGGTCGTATGTTTATTAAAATAGTTGGTATATTTGCGGAGTTTGAACGTGAAAATCTAGCTGAAAGAGTAACACTAGGTTATGAACAAAAAACAAGAGAAGGCAATTATACTAATACTAATGGTGTATATGGATATGATTATGTTGTAGGAATTGGAAATCTCTTAGTAAATGAATATGAAAAAAATATTGTTAATGACATTTATAATTATTATTTAGAAGGTCAATCATTAAGCAAAATCAGTAAATTACTAATTGATAAGAAAGTTCCTACTAAACGTGGTGGAAAATGGTGTCAATCTACTATCAGCTCCATTTTATCTAATCCCCTTTATATAGGTAAAGTCAGATACAATGTTGAAAATTATAAAAATTGTGATTTTGAAGCAGATAGTAATCACGAACCAATAATCTCAAAAGAGACGTTTAGAAATGTACAAGAAATCATGAAAAAAAGACAACGTTTTAAGTCAAGAAGATATCCAAGCGAAAATACTTATTTCTTAGGCACTTTAATATGTAGTGAGTGTGGTAGTAGATTAATTTCAAAACAACATAGAGATAATAAAACTAAACATAATAAGTTATATGCTAGTTACTTGTGTCAAAATAAAAGAAATGGTAATTGTAATTGCATTGGATTTTCTCATAAGAAAATGGAGCAGGCTTTTTTAAACTATATAAAAGATTATCCAACAATGATACCAGAAATTAATAAAATGAATATTAACAATAATAGGAATGATGAGAAAAGGAAAGTATTAGAAATTGAATTAGGTAAATTAGATAAAAAGGTTAATGAAATAAGGAATCTATTTTTACAGGAAAAATTAACTTTTGAAGAATATAAAAATTTTTCTACTAAATTAGATGAAAATATTTTATCTATAAATGAAGAGATGAATGAAATTATGTCGAATGAAGATAATATTGATATAGATCAAATTAAGGATATTATAGGTAATATTGAACTTAATTTCAGATACCTAGATAATAAAGAGAAATTAACTTTTATAAATAGCTTTATTCATCATATAAAAGTAAAATCAGATAATGGTAAAGTGTTTATAAGTGATATTAAGTTTAATAATTTATAGTGACATACCATAAAAATAATGATTGCCATATAAACAGTAATAATTGTATGGCATTTTAATATCATTTATACTTGGAAACAAAAGGAATGTCGGTATATGTATGGTAATATTGATATGAGAAGATGGCATTTCGCAAGTACGAAATAGGAAATGACACCACACGAAGATCTTATAGAATAAGGACTAAAGTGTGGTTATGGTGTCTTCATCTTATCCTGCTTTTTAAAATAATACTATTTTAATTGAAAATTATCTGTATTTTGCCATACAATTCGCGATTTTATCGGTAAAAATAGTTGATATTTCGGTAATTAAATGGTATAATACTAATATATGAAAGGATGTGTGTACTATGGAAATAAATAAACCACCATTTGAATTTAATGATGAAATGGTTAATTTAATTGCTGAAATAAATAATAAACTTGGTAAATTAGAAGAAAGCAAAAAAATCGAAAATAATTTACATCTAAGAAAACAAAACCGTATTAAGACA
>Ga0082212_10006159_pt1 | contig 16184 bp, 17 predicted proteins | sample TergutNt197P3_FD_71548 | JGI IMG/M metagenome (GOLD analysis project Ga0082212, IMG submission 71548) | Neocapritermes taracua P3 segment gut microbial communities from Petit-Saut dam, French Guiana - Nt197 P3 | ecosystem: Host-associated > Arthropoda: Insects > Digestive system > Gut ... | reverse complement strand
GGACAGGAAGTGGATGCCTTCCAAACTGTTTACACTGCTTTTGCCACTAAATATTCATTTAATGATACCAATAATTTACGTTTTCTGATGTCTTATTTTAATTCTACCGAAAAAGAAACCTTTGATTTGGATGCGAGTTATTATATAAACGATGTAAACAGTAGTTTCGGCAATGACGGTTATGGAGAAACGATACATGCTCCCAAAACGGAAGTGGGTTCGGATTTGCACCACGCACGCAACTTTTTGAACTCTCATCTTTTTCACGGGGAATTTCAAGGAGAACATCGTCTGAAAAAAAGAAACACCCTAACATGGGGAATGAAATTTCAGGGAGAAATGATTGATGATAAACTAAGCGAATGGCGATTATTCGACTCTTCAGGGTATTCGTTGCCTAATATTCCTACTTTTCCGGGAGATTCCGTTTCTTTGGATGATTCTTCACGCATTATTTCCATGGGAAAAAATTATTTGAAAACTAACAATACATTGGAAAGTTTCCGTCTTTCCGGATATATTCAGAATAAATGGACATTCGGAGATTCTGCCAATCGTTTTTATCTCATAGGCGGGATTCGTTTTTCCTATTGGACATTCAATCATGAATTTATCCTTACTCCGCGAGTACGATTGATTTATCAGCCTGATATTAAGCCTGATATGTCTTTCTATTTTGCAACGGGAATGTATTATCAACCGCCATTTTACAAAGAAATGCGGCTTCTCGACGGAACATTGAACGAAGATATAAAATCACAAAAATCCTATCATGCCATTTTGGGAATGGATTATTTGTTTAGAATCAAACGGAGACCGTTCAAGTTTTCTACCGAAATTTATTATAAACATTTGCGGAATTTGATTACTTATACCATGGATAATGTTCGGGTTATTTATTCAGGAGAAAATGATGCTATCGGACACTCGTTAGGAATTGACGCTAAGTTCGGTGGAGAAATTGTTCATAGTTTGGAATCGTGGATTTCTTTTTCCTTGATGAAAAGTATTGAGAGCATCAATGAATCCAAATATACGCCGCGTCCGACCGACCAACGCTTTTCGATAAATTTATTTTTTCAGGACAGAGTGCCAAAATTGCCTATGTTGAAGGCACATATCAATTTCGTATATGCAACACCATTGCCCACCAGTCCACCGACAATACGCAATTATATACGCAGTTCGCACCATTATTTTCGGGCGGACATCGGTTTTTCGTGGCAGTTTATAGACGAAGCGACTCGTTTCGGAGCAAAGAATCCGTTTAAATTTCTCAAAGCCGGATTTCTCACTTTTGAAATTGCCAATGTGTTTAATTACGAAAATGTACTTTCGTACTCGTGGGTGTCCAATATGCAAGGAAATTATTATCTGATTCCCAATTATCTCACGCCAAGATTGTTTAATGCAAAATTGCGGTTTGAGTTTTAGGTGAGGAATGTCTAAATTAGCTTTGAGTATGCTAAATTAACAATATCGTTTAAAATTCGGTTCGCTAAGTTTGGAAATGTTACAAAAAAATGAAATTTTATCTTTGGAAATATTACAAAAAAATGAAATTTTATCTTTGGAAATGTTACAAAAAATCTTAAAATATCCTTTGGATATATTACAAAAAATTGTATCTTTGCAGCGTCATAAATTGTAGAATATGTTTTATAGAAGAATTATTGTGTCGTTGCGTGCATGGGCTGAAAGTCCGTACAGAAAACCACTTGTATTGCGTGGTGCAAGACAGGTAGGTAAAACAACGGTTGTAGAAGAATTTGCCAAAGAATTTGATATTTTTTTGCATTTGAATCTTGAAAAAAAAGCGGACAAAAGGGTTTTTGATACAAACGACTCGCCTGAAGATGTACTCACCGCTATTTATTTGCTGAAAAATAAAGAAAGAAAACAAGGGCGCACTTTACTTTTTATTGATGAAATCCAAACTTCGCCAAAAGCCGTTGCCTTATTGAGATATTTCTACGAAGAAATACCCGAATTGTTTGTCATTGCTGCAGGTTCATTGTTAGAAACACTTATAGACAAACACATATCATTTCCTGTTGGGCGTGTGGAATATTTGGCTTTGCGACCTTGCTCGTTTAGTGAATTTTTGGGTGCTATCGGCGAAGAACAAATTAAAGATAAATTGTTGTCGATTGAACTTCCCAGTGCGATTCATGAACGTGTAATGAAACTTTTTAACGAATATGTACTTGTGGGTGGAATGCCTGAAGTGATTGCCATGTATGCTGAAAAGCGAGATATTGTTGCTCTGCAAAAGGTTTATGATACACTTTTGAATGGCTATCGCGATGATGTTGAAAAATATGCAGGCAACAAAACAGAGGCAAATGTGCTGCGGCATATATTAAAAAATGGTTGGCGTTATGCAGGACAACGGATTAAGTTTGAATGTTTTGGAGAATCAAACTATAAATCGCGGGAGGTTGGTGAGGCGTTTCGCACATTAGAAAAGGCAATGCTTCTGGAACTTGTTTATCCGACTGTTGTTACCGATTTACCAGTGGTGTCAGATTTAAAAAAATCACCAAAACTTTTTTGGCTTGACACTGGAATTGTAAATTATGTTGCCAAAAATCAGTTGGAATTATTTGGCACACTAAATATTAGCGAGCATTGGAAAGGAAAGATTGCCGAGCATATTGTAGGACAAGAACTTTTAGTAACAAATGAATCGGTCTCTGCTCAGCGAAATTTTTGGGTAAGGGAAGCCCGTAATTCACAGGCAGAAATTGATTTTGTAATACAAAACGATACGCAACTTTTACCTGTTGAAGTAAAATCGGGACATAATGCCAAAATTAAATCCATGCACTTGTTTATGGAACAAGCAAAAGGTAATTTGGCTATTCGATTTTGGAACAATACTTTTACAAGAGACATCGTGAAATTATCATCAGGAAAAACATATACATTGCTCAATATCCCATTTTATTATGCAGAATGTTTAGAAAAAATCGTACCCCTTATTTTTTTATAATTAATAATCATATAACTTATATTCAATCATTTTCTTCGTAATAATAGGAGTAGTCAATTCCTTTCATAAACATATCACGGTCGTTAATTTTGTCGGTTAATGCGTTAAATAACAATTTTTTAATTACGCTTCTGTCGGCGTGGCTCACTATCATTGCATTTAGGTAGTCGTTTTTGTTAATTTTACTCCAATCCACACATTTTTGTAGTTGTTTTTTGAAAATCAAATCGAGCCAAATCCGCGTGCTTCGTCCGTTTCCTTCCATAAAAGGGTGGGCGATATTCATTTCCACATATTTATTCACAATTTCGTCGAAACTGTTTTCGGGCATTTGTTCTATCTGTTTCAATGTGTTATCTAAATACATTGCCATTGCAAACAAAAAGCCGCCTTTTGCGATATTTTTTTGCCGAATTTTCCCTGCAAAATCGTACAACCCGCCGAAAATATAAGCGTGAATTTGCTTCAAACTTTTAACTTTCCCCACATCTTTACTTGCAATGAGATTACTTTCAAAAAAAGAGTATGCCTTTTTTTTGCTTTGTCCGTCAATCGTATTGTCGCTATACAAAAACCAATCCAAAAATTTCATTGCCTTGTTGTTAGGAAAATGTTTGGCAAGTGCGATAATCCCTTCGCTGTCAAGTGTATCAGCCAAACGTTTTTTACCGTCTGCAGCCGTAAACTTGAAACCGTGAGTAGTACTCACAAGTTGATTCTCTTCTTTGATAAGTTTTCGTTTTAGCCAACGCCAATAATTGTTTGCTTTATTGTAATCGTCTTGCTCATTAAGTACGCCAATAATATCCACAACATTGAACCACCATTTAGAGTTTTCCTCGTCCCAAATGGCACGCACTTCTTTTTTGTTGAAGAATCGGGTTGATATTTTGCTCATAAAAAATCTTATAATTTATATTATGTTAAGTAGGAGATAGCTCCGGCATACGCTCCCACTTTTTAAAGATACTGCTTAATCTTAAATCAATAACGCCAAATACCGCTTCTTTAAAAATGCCGGCACTCATTTTTGATGTACCCAGAGTTCTGTCTTTAAATATAATCGGAACTTCTACAATTTTAAAATTCAATTTATACGCATGAAATTTCATCTCTATTTGAAATCCATAACCAATATGTTTAATTTTCGATAAATCAATAGCATCCAATACTTTATAAGTATATCCAACAAATCCTGCGGTGGTGTCTTTTACCGGTATTCCCAAAATAAAACGCACATACATTGAACCATAGTAAGACATTAATAGCCGTGACATGGGCCAGTTGAGTACATTTACCCCCTGACAATACCGTGAACCTATTGCCACATCAGCATTTTGCTCTATCATAGCGGCGTATAAACGCTCTACATCTTTCGGATTGTGCGAAAAATCCGCATCCATCTCAAATATGTAATCATATTTTCTAATTAAAGCCCATCTAAATCCTGTAATATAGGCAGTTCCCAAACCTAATTTGCCGGTTCGTTCTTCAATAAAGAGGCGGTTTGGAAACTCTTGCATTAGATTTTTTACAATACTTGCTGTGCCATCGGGCGAGCCGTCATCCATTACCAAAATATCCGAATCGGTTACAGTGAACGTTTTACGAATAATGTTTTCAATATTTTCCTTCTCATTATAGGTAGGAATAATAATCAGTTTTTTGTGAGTTTTTTCTTCCATTTGTATTTTTATTTAGATGTGAATAAGGTTTTTAAATCTTTTAATTTTTCTGTAGAATAATATAAACCGGAAAATGGTCGCTGTAACCTCCTGCATAATTGCCGCCGGCATAACTTCTAAACGGATATCCCTGATATGAGCCGGATTTGGTTTTCAGGAAATTAGGGCTAAAAACGTGCGCAGATACATATTTATAACTATCTGGCTTTGGATTTAACAATGCGTATGAAACCATAATTTGGTCAATTAAATCCCAACTATCTTGATAGGCATAAGATCCAATACCATCTTTGTACATTTTTATCATCGGATTAAAAATATCAAGCGGTTTTACATCCGCAATTTTTCCTTTGGCATTCAGTCCGGTGGTAATACTTTTCGCAATGGGATTATCGTTCAAATCTCCCATTATCAAAATTTTAGCATTCGGATTTACATTGAGGATAGAGTCCACGATAGATCGGGTTAGTTTAGCGGCAGCCATACGCAGCGGATTACTTCGCGCCTCCCCTCCCCTTTTTGAGGGCCAGTGATTTGCGATAAGATACAGAGTATCAGTCTTATCTAAAACGCCAACCAAAAGCAGTTGGTCTCTTGTTTTAAATCTTGGATTATCCGGAATTACCAAAGTATGAGGTTTTTGTGAAATAAATTCAAATCTGTCACTTTGATAGATAAAAGCCACGTCCACGCCGCGATAATCGGGCGAATCGTGGTGGGCTACTTTATAATTCAAAGGTTTGAGCGGTTCCTTGCTCACTAAATCGTTCAATACTCCTTCGTTTTCTACTTCGCAAACGCCAAGTACCACTACCCCACCCTGTTCTTTTCCAAGTTCTGAAATGGCATAAGCCAAGTTTTGCAATTTATGATGATAGCGTTCCGATGTCCATTGATATGCGCCATCAGGCAGAAATTCACTATCATCCGCAATGGAATCTTTAACGGTATCATACAAATTTTCAACATTATAAAAACCGAAAACGGCTGTTTTTTGCGCTTGAGTGAACAAACAAGCAAAAAACAGTAAAATAATTAATACGGAAATGATTTTTTTGTGGTGCATGATTTATTGATTATTTTTTATTAAACGTATAAATTCGTCAAGTTGATGTTGGCGGCAAATATACACGAAATTTATCCAAATTTTCATTATCAATTAAAAATTCAAGGCAAAATACAATCTTATATTGATTTGCCCCGAATGTGCTTTGAGCTTTAAATTTAGTATCCTTGCGCCTTTAATTCAAACTGTTTATTATCGTTGGTAATGATATGCCTGCCGGCAGACTCTTCAGTCATATACCCAATCACACTAATTCCTTTAACTTTTGTAATCTTCTCGTAATCTTCTTGCTTAATGGTAAACAATAGTTCGTAGTCTTCGCCTCCATTGAGTGCGATAGTGGTGGCAACAATGTTTAATTCTTTCAATTTGTTAAAAGCGATGAGGTCAATAGGTAATTTTTTTTCAAAAACAGTACAGCCCAACTTAGAGGCGTTACACAACTGGATGAGTCCGGTGGCGAGTCCGTTGTTTAAATTTACCATAGAGGTTGGCGTAATAACACCACATATAGCCCATTCCGGCGGTTCAGGTTTTAAATAGCGTTCCAGCAAATAATCCACGCCAATAAAATCGGGTTGTTGGGTGGGGTCAGCTTGGAATACTTTTTTTTCTCTTTCTAATAAGATAAAACCGGTATATGCGCTACCCAAATCACCGGTTACGCAAATCAGTTCGTTTTCTTTGGCACCGTTTTGGTAAACTGCCTGTCCTTTTTTCACTTCGCCTGTCATACTTGAAGCAACAATGAGACTGGTAGCGCTCGGTTTAAAGTCTAAGCCAACGATATCTATCTTAAATTTTGAGCAACAAAACAAAATACCGCTCATCAGTTCATCAATAGCCTCTTCGGTAAAGCGGTTAGAGAGCGCCATATTGATGCTCAGTTGTTTCGGCGTACCGTTCATCGCAAAAATATCCATCATCGTTGTCACAATTATTTTATATCCGAGATGTTTCAGCGGAAAATAAGACAAGTCAAAATCAATATGTTCCGTAAATAATGCAGAAGCAAATAGCGGATAATTGTTATTATTGCCCATAAATTGCGCATATTTTTCAAGTAATTTATACTTGGCTATTGAGGTTTTATTTTCGGAAGCGGTAGTCATAATAATGGTTAAAAAAATCAACGTGCAAAAAAACACAAAAAAAAACACATTCACCACTTGTGTATAATTATAAAATTTTATATTCTTTTGCTGCAAATTAATATTTCAATATGAAAACCGTTTTTCGATATTTTTTACTACTTGCTGTTTTTATTATTCCTCTATTTGTGTTATTGGATGATAAGGATAAATTTCCCATTTTGCTGGGCGCATTTTTAGGAATTACTGCTACCTATTGGGGGACAATTTTGATAATGGCAATTAAAAATAGAAAGAAATAAGAGAACAAGGAATTTTGTACTCCAATTTTTTTTGTTTTTTTACGACCACAAAAATAAAAATATTCTTAGAATAACCAAAGATGGTATATTTTATGCCTAAAAATTCTATATTTGCACTCCCTTTAAAATAACAATTATTTTTATTATATAAACCTTAAAAATCAAAACATTATGAAAAAAAATGTCATTATCATTGGCGCAGCAGGGCGCGACTTTCACAACTTTAACACCTATTTTCGGCACAACGCAAATTACAATGTGGTAGCCTTTACCGCAGAACAAATTCCCGGAATCGACGGCAGACCTTACCCAAAAGAGTTGGCAGGAGAAGATTTGTATCCCAACGGTATTCCAATTTATAAAGAATCCGAACTTCCACAATTAATTAAAAAATTTAATGTAGATGAGTGCGTTTTTGCATATAGCGACAAACCTTATCATTATGTAATGGGTATCAGTGCAATAGTGAATGCGGCAGGCGCTAATTTCGTTTTAATGGGACCCAAAGATACGATGATAAAGTCTGTAAAACCGTTAATTGCTGTGGGCGCTACCCGCACAGGCTGCGGTAAATCGCAGACTTCAAGGAAGATTATTGAGTATTTAGTAGGAATGAATTTGAAGGTGGTTGCTATTCGTCACCCCATGCCATACGATGCCGATTTGAACAAACAAAGAGTGCAACGTTTTGCCTGTGTAGAAGATTTGAAAAAACACAACTGTACTATTGAAGAGATGGAAGAATATGAACCTCATGTGGTTACAAAGAGAAACGTAATTTATGCCGGCGTGGACTATGAAGATATTCTTCGCGCTGCAGAAGTTGATCCCGATGGTTGCGACATCGTGCTTTGGGACGGCGGAAATAACGACTTCCCATTCTATGTTCCGGATCTGTTTGTGGGCGTTGCCGACCCGTTGCGTCCGGGTGCAGAAGTAAGTTACTATCCGGGAGAAGTGGTTGCCCGTATGGCTGATGTTATTGTAATCAATAAGATAGACTCTGCTTCATTAGAAAATATCAATAAAGTACGTCAAAATTTGGCAAAAATAAACCCAACTGCTACCATAATTGATGCGGCTTCTATTTTAACCGTGGATAAACCAGAACTCATAAAAGGTAAGAAAGTATTGGTGGTAGAAGATGGTCCAACTTTAACGCACGGTGAAATGAAGATTGGCGCAGGTACGGTTGCCGCTATGAAATATGGCGCAGGTGAATTGGTTGACCCAAGACCTTATACTGTTGGCTCTTTGAACGATACTTTTGCTACTTACCCGGGCATAGGTACTTTACTTCCGGCTATGGGTTACGGAGATGCGCAAATGCAGGATTTGGAAAAAACCATTGCCAATACCCCTTGCGATGCCGTAGTTATCGGTACCCCGATTGACCTCCCGCGTTTCTGCAAAATTAATCAACCTGTGGTAAAAGTAGGTTATGAATTGCAAGAAATAGGACAACCTACCTTAGAAGGAGTTCTTGATGAATTTGTTAAAAAACACAATCTTAAAAAATAACACTTGACTTTTTTAAGTATTCCATTAATCTATTGGTTTGCGGGGCTCGCCTTGGTGTTGCCCCGCATTCCTGTTATTGGAAAATGGTTTAATCTCATTAATACCGCCATTCACGAATTTGGGCACGCTTTAATGGCGCTCATTCTTGAAGGTAGCGTAAAAAAAATAGAACTGTTTAACGATGCTTCCGGCGCAACTACCACTTCCACCAAAACCAAATTTGGCAGTTTTTTAGTCGCACTTATCGGTTACCCCTTTTCATCTTTTATCTCATATCTCATATTCTATTTGCTATCCGTTGGATATGAGCGAGGGTTTTTAATAGGAATAACTATCCTTTTTCTCTTTATGCTGTTGCTTTGGGTGCGCAATATTTACGGCGCAATTTGGATTCTTGCCTTTTGTGCCGCAAACGGGTATTTAATCTATTTAGACAATGCAGAATACATACAAATGGTTACTTTATTGTATGCCGTATTTATTGCAGTAGATGCGCTTATTTCTGCATTCGTAGTATTGTTTTTATCTGTTAAACAAAAAGATAAAGCCGGCGATGCCGCTCTGTTGAAGAAAATTTCAGGTATTCCGGCATTTATTTGGGGATTGTTTTTTTTCGGAATTGCCAGCTATGTGGCGTATTTGAGTATAGGACTATTAAAATTCTGAAAATTTTTCAATTACGCAAAGTTACCCAAAATTAATCTCTCTCCCCTGCTCGCAATGCAGCGCACACTGCGAACAAATATGCAATTCCCCTTTTAACCGCTGTTGAATCATTTGGGATAAACGTTCTTTGAGCGCTTCTATTTTTACAGTTTGGGCAACCTCGTTGGCAAAGGCAAACATTAATAACATGCGTGCATTTTTTTGGCATATTCCGCGAGAACGCAAATAAAACATCGCATCTTCATCCAACTGCCCTACAGTGGCGCCGTGGCTGCACTTTACATCATCGGCATAAATTTCTAAAAAAGGCAGCGTTTGAATGTGTGATTCATCGGTAAGAGCAATATTTTTGTTAGTTTGCCATGCAACCGTGCGTTGTGCATCTTTTTGCACAATAATATGTCCGTTGAAAACGGCGCGTGCTTCATCATCGGTAATCCCTTTGTAGAGTTGGCGGCTCGTGCAGTCGGGGGCGTTGTGCCATACTTTTACTTCGTTGCAAATTTCCTGCTTTTTGTCCACTAAGTATAACCCATTTAACTGCGTATCTGCAAATGGTTCATTCATATTTACATGCAAAAAATTATGCACTTTTCCTGCATTAAACGTAATCACATTAGAATAAAATTGAGAATATGCTTTTTGATGTACTTCGATTTTATTGGTTAACATAGATCCGGCTTCTTTATTTTCCATTTTATAATAATTCATCACGGCATTTTCTGCCAACGTAATTTCAACATTATTAATAATATTCGTACATTCTTTTTGTAATGAATCATCGCAATGTACCAAAGTGAGCGAGGCGTTTTTTTCTAAAATAATCTTACATTGCTGCGTAAGTTTTAAAGGTTTATCTGTTTGAATAGCAGATACAATTTGAATCGGTTTGCTCACGGCAACATTTTCATCTACATGAATTAATAACCCGCTACTACTAAGGTTAGAAAATGTAACACCTTTACATAATGGTACATCAGGCATTACATTTTCTATTTTGCCATCTATAATAACAAACAAAATCGTGTCCAAATTTTTGATTTTACACCGGAAAGGATTTGCATCAGATAATCCCATTTTCGTATCCATTTTCATCAATTTCTAATTATGTATTTACAAAACTCTAATCTTGGTAATCATGCTAATTCTACTAAAATCTTGGTTGCAGACTTTTAATCCATTCATAACCTTTCTCTTCGAGTTCCAGCGCCAACTCTTTGGTTCCCGATTTTACAATTTTGCCGTCAAAAAGCACATGCACTACATCGGGTACAATATAATCTAAAAGACGTTGGTAATGCGTAATTACAATCGTAGCATTATTTTTGGTTTTTAATTGGTTAACGCCGTTTGCCACAATACGCAGCGCATCAATATCGAGTCCGGAGTCAGTTTCGTCCAAAATTGCCAATTCCGGTTCCAGCACTGCCATTTGAAAAATTTCGTTGCGTTTTTTTTCGCCGCCTGAAAATCCTTCATTTACACTTCGTTCACTCAATTTTTGCGTAAGCTCTACCACTTTTTTCTTTTCTTCCATCAATTTCATAAATTGCATGACATTTAGCGGCGTTTCTCCGCGATACTGGCGTATTTCGTTCAACGCAGTCCGCATAAAATTACTGATACTCACACCCGGAATCTCTACCGGATATTGAAAGCCGATAAAAATCCCTTCCCGCGCACGATCCTCTACCGATAAGTTGAAGAGGTTTTTATCTTTATAGATAATATTTCCTTGTGTAACGTCAAAAATTTCCTTACCGGCAATAACGGAAGCCAGCGTACTTTTTCCGGTTCCGTTAGGTCCCATAATGGCATGCACTTCGCCTCGGTTCACTTCCAAATTCACGCCTTTCAGGATCTCTTTGTTTTTAATGGAGACGTGGAGGTTTTCGATTTTTAGCAACATAAATTGATTTATTATTTCGTCGGCAAAAATAATTTTTTTAAGCAAAAAAGATGATATTTTAATACTTTTGCGGCATCTTTAAAAAAGAATACATTATGGTAAAAAAATTGTATAAAATGCAAAAGGATATGCTATGAAAATCATTTGCACCGGCTTCAACTACAAATCCCATATCAAGGAGTTAAACAAAAATATTCCCAAAATTCCTGTGTTCTTTTTAAAGCCCGAAACAGCGCTTACGCTCAGAAACCGCCCGTTTTTTTATCCGGATTTTTCTAATAATATTCATTATGAAACAGAAATTGTGGTGCGTATCAATAAGTTAGGAAAACATATCCAAAAGAAGTTTGCACATACTTATTATGATGAAATTGGATTAGGATTAGACCTTACGGCGCGCGATATTCAAGCAGAGGTATTTGAAAAAGCACTACCTTGGGAAATTTCAAAAGCCTTCGATGGTTCGGCAGTGGTCAATCGGTTTCTGCCTAAGACGTATTTCAACGATTTGCAAAATATCAAATTTTCATTATTAAAAAACAAACAACTTGTACAACAAGGCAATACCTCTGATATGTTGTTTCCTATAGATGAAATTATTGAGTATGTATCACAGTTTGTTACTTTAAAGATTGGGGATTTGATATTCACAGGTACCCCGTGCGGCATCGGCAAAGTGGAAATTGGTGATGAATTGGAAGGATACATTGAAGAAGAAATGATGTTTCAGTGCAGAATTAAATAATATACAACCATTTGGAATTATATTATTTGATTTTATTGTTCAATCAACAATCTTAAAATAACGCTTCAATTCTATTTGCATGCGTTCATAACTACCGAAAGGCACTGCTTTAAAGGGTACGCCTTTTTTCATAAATACCACACCTTCGGATAATTCAATATATGGAGTAATATCTAATTCTGTAATGAAATTGAATTTGTAATCAAATAATGACAAGCGGTCAAAGTTTTCGTGCGTTTCGATGCTAAATATGGAATAATCTTCACAAAAAGCCTGCAATAGGGAAACAATATCTTCCCAATCTTCCGGTTTTTCGTTTTTATAATAAAAAACGACCGCTGCATAATCGGGCACATCTTCAACAATTATTTTTTCAAAGCGGCACGAATTATTGATCATATATTTATCCGTAATGGTTTGTGTGCGTAGATAATTTTGAGGATTGGCATCATATTCTTGTTGTGTAACATTTTGCACCGATCGGTTCCATTCATATTTTTTTAAGACAGAAAATGTGCCGTCAGTTTCTCGTTCGGTTGTCCAGATTTCTCGTTCGAGAATATCTTGAGTTTGGTTTGCCAAATTGATGGCTACCGGTAGCACATCTAAAATGCGTTGTGTACCATATCCGGACGTAATTACCAAAAAGACCCACTCTCTATTCAGGGATTGAATTTGATACAGTTCGCGACCTTCGGGCAGTCGCTCTACAAGCGCTACCCCCCACTCCTCAGGAAAATCTGTCGCTACCGTAGGATGTATTCCGTCATACCGGGTATGCGTGAGAAAAAAACTTTCCAAAAACTCATCTCCTAAGGGATAAAGTTCGGCAGAATTTGATAAATCTGTACTTAAGTAATTTGCAATAATCCCCACAGGATATTCCACCGGTTCTATCGGTTCTTCCACAGGTTTTGGTTGTTGTGGCGAATTGCAGGAGAAAAGGAAAAGAGAAAAAGCGATGTACGATATTAACACCTTCTGACTTCTAACTTCTGCCTTCTGCCTTCTAACTTCTGACTTCATAATAAAATTGTATGATTTTGGGGCAAAAGAACAAAAAAAATTGAAATAAAATTAACTTTGCCGCGTAAATTAAAATTCATATCAGTGCTATGGAGAAAAACGCAGAAACCATACTTTGCCACGATGCGGAGCAAAAATATGAAGGCGCCGTAGTGCCTCCCATTTTTCAAAACTCGCTTTTTACTTTTCCCGATTGGGAAACGATAGATAGTGCGTTTGATGCACGCCAAGAGCATTTTATCTATTCGCGAGGCAAAAACCCTACGGTTGATTTTGCCGAAAAAAAATTAGCAGCAATCGCCCACGCCGACCGCGCCATTCTGTTCACTTCCGGAATGGCGGCTATTTCTGCTGCCGTACTTTATTGCGTGAAGCCAAACAGTCATATTATTACCGTGAAAAATGTGTATGGTCCTACTTCCAATTTTATGGCTAACTATTTGAAAGAGAAATTAAATATTGAAACTACTTATATTTTGGGAGAAGATGTGGAAGAATTTAGAATGAATATTAGGGAAAATACATCGCTTATTTATTTAGAATCACCCTCTTCTGCGGTGTTTGGGTTGCAAGATTTGGAAGCGATTGCCATACTTGCCAAAGAAAAAAATATCAAAACAATTTGCGATAATACTTGGGCTACCCCGATGTTTCAGCATCCGTTGGATTTGGGCATTGATTTTGAGGTTCATTCCGTATCGAAATATTTGGGAGGGCACAGCGATTTGGTTGCCGGCGCGGTATTGGGGAAAAAATACGAGATGGCAGAACTGTTTGCAAGAGAATATGAGTGGTTGGGTGGAAAAATATCTCCGTTTGAAGCGTGGTTGCTGATACGCAGTTTGCGCACGCTGCCCCTTAGAATGCAGCGCCATCAGGAAAATGCAATGAAAGTGGCGCAATTTTTGGAAGAACATTCTCAAATTGCACAAGTGCGCTACCCGGGGCTCCTCTCTTTTCCGCAATATAATTTAGGTAAAAAACAGATGAGCGGCTATAGCGGGTTGCTCTCGTTTCAATTAAAAACCAATGAGATTGAACAAGTGAAAGTGTTTTATAATGCTTTGAAAATGTTTCACAAAGGAGTAAGTTGGGGTGGGTTTGAGAGTTTGGCGTATGCCCCTGCTATCAGTTACCTGAAAGAACTTTCCCCTGAACAATTTGCCAATATGGGCATTTCAACAGGCGATATTCGTATCTCCGTTGGCTTGGAAAATGCCGAAGACCTAATTGCCGACTTAGCGCAAGCGCTGAAAATAACGAACAATTAGAAATCACACTAATCATTAATCATTAATTATCGCCTCAAGAGCAAGCCTGTATGAATCTAATCCAAATCCCGCAATGACGCCCCTGCATACAGCCGAAATAAGGGATTGCCGACGAAAATCCTCTCGCGCGTGAACATTAGATATATGCACTTCTATGACAGGAGCATCCACCGATTTTATCGCATCGCGTAATGCTACGGAAGTATGCGTATATCCTCCTGCATTAAACACAATACCATCGACCGAAAATCCCGCTTCATGTATTTTATCGATCAAATCTCCCTCCGAATTACTCTGATAATAATAAATCTCGCAATCAAGAAAAATAGCACGTAAACGCTCCAAATAAGAATCAAATCCCATACTACCGTAAATTTCCGGTTCACGCCTTCCAAGTAAATTTAAATTAGGTCCGTTAATTATCTGTATCTTCTTCATACTATTTTCATTCTGTTTTTAAAAAATCATTCTTGAATCGGCAAACTTGGAAAAAACAGATTTTTCATGTATGTTTGCCTCATCAAATTAACGCCTATGCGGTCGCAAAGTTAGTATTTTTTTTGATATTTAAATGTTTATGATACAAAAAGAGAAGAATATCATTGATAAATATATAGCCCATATCCGCTTGGAAAAAGGCCTTTCAGACAATACGGCTGAAGCGTATTTGGACGATTTGAACAAATTAATCGGTTTTATCAATAATAACCCGAATCTCAACATATTATCACTGACATACAGAGACTTGCAACATTTTTTAGCCCAACTGAATGATATCGGCATTTCATTCCGCTCACAAGCGCGCATTATTTCGGGGATAAAATCATTTTACCACTTCCTCCTGATAGAGGATTTCACAGAAACAGACCCGACCGAGTTATTGGAAAGTCCGAAAATCGGCCAAAAACTGCCCGAAGTGTTGACAGAAGACGAAATAAATAACTTGATTAACTCCATTGACTTATCCAAGACCGAAGGGCAACGCAATCGCACAATGCTTGAGGTGTTGTACAGTTGTGGGCTACGTGTATCGGAACTCATTGGTCTGCAATACTCAAAAATTTACTTTGACGAACAATTCATCATCGTCAAGGGAAAGGGCGATAAACAACGGTTAGTTCCAATTTCTCAAAAAGCAATACAAGAAATACGAAACTATCTGATAGACAGAAACATTATAAAGGTAAAGAAAGGATTTGAAGATACGCTTTTCTTGAGTCGGCGTGGTACGGGATTAACCCGCGTCATGGTTTTCTACATTATCAAAGAACTGGCAAAAATAGCAGGTATCCGCAAAAAAATAAGTCCGCATACAATGCGTCATTCCTTTGCCACCCATTTATTGGAGGGAGGCGCCAATCTTCGCGCTATTCAAATGATGTTAGGGCATGAAAGCATTACAACCACAGCCATTTATACGCATATCGACCGTGAATTTCTGCGCAGGGAAATCATTGATCATCATCCTCGCAATCGTACTGTTGGAAAAGAAAATCATTATACGGGAAACGGGTGACATGAATCTCCTTGACGTGTTGATACATAATCTCCTTTAACGCCTTAACATTTATTTTATTTTTCGCAGAAATAAAAATGCAACTTTCAGACAAACGATTCATCCATGTAGTTTTCAGTTCATCGAGTGAAATATTTTCGTGCGTTCGTGGCGTCAGGTCATCCTCCTCCTTAGGTACAAAAGTAAACAAATCTATCTTGTTAAAAACCATAATGACCGGCTTTGGCGTCTTGTCAATCTCGACCAATGTACGATTAACCACCTCAATCTGCTCTTCAAAGGTAGGATGCGATATGTCAACTACATGCAAAAGCAAATCTGCATCCCGCACCTCGTCTAATGTTGACTTAAACGACTCAATCAATTCAGTCGGTAATTTTCGTATAAATCC
>Ga0082212_10006158_pt1 | contig 16187 bp, 20 predicted proteins | sample TergutNt197P3_FD_71548 | JGI IMG/M metagenome (GOLD analysis project Ga0082212, IMG submission 71548) | Neocapritermes taracua P3 segment gut microbial communities from Petit-Saut dam, French Guiana - Nt197 P3 | ecosystem: Host-associated > Arthropoda: Insects > Digestive system > Gut ... | reverse complement strand
CCCATAGCGAAAAATTTTGATTTTTTAAAACAGACCATAGCTCTTAACCGGCTTGAGAAACAGGTTATCCCTGTCGCGCTGGCGCTGGGTGATGAAGCCAAAATGGAAGCTTACGCCAATCGGAGTAGCGGCGCGCATGCCACCGTGCTTTCAAAAAAATCAAAAAAGAATTCATCCGCTTTTTCTATGGACACCTTCGATAATTTCGTGCGGGAGAATAAGCTGAAAATCGGGTTGATTAAAGTTGATGTCGAAGGCTTTGAACAGAATTTTCTCGCCGGGGCAGAGAAAAGCATCCGCCGCGATAAGCCGATAATGCTCCTTAGCATATATCACGCCACAAGGTGCGACTATCTTGAAATAAAACCTTGGATTGAAAGCCTGAAACTCGGATATAAGTTCAGAATTTTCAAGCCGATGGATGCTAATATTCTGTGCGAAACTTTGTTGATATGCGAGCCGGAATAATAAAAACTCTATGGGTGCTTAGCTCAGTTGGTAGAGCATTTCCTTTACACGGAAGAGGCCGGGGGTTCGAGCCCTGCGTCGTTAATACGGTGTCGGGTAGGTGGAAGCTCTGCCTGCCCTATCGCAGTTTTTTCAAAAAACAGCTTCCATTATACGGATTTCAAGAATAAAATCAATTTTTCGCGTGACGGCGACGACTTCTGAAGCCGTTGGTTGACATAATGTGTATTATCGGAAGCAAAATACCGGAGACCGGAAAGGAAAATGCAGCTTATTCTTCCTATCCGTTTTCAGGGTTTTCGGAGGTTGCCCAAGAGGTTATTGACAATACGTAATTTACGTATTACCGTTTTATCGGAGTTTATTGAGTGCGGCGTAAGGATTTGGTAAAAAAACTTGAGGCAGCCGGTTACCGGCTGGATAGAACCGGTGATCATGCTATTTACGAAAAACCTGGTAATCGTCCGGTTCAAGTCCCGAATCATCGTGAAATTAACGAATATACAGCCCGGACCATTTTATAAGCGGCCGGTATCGAATAGGATGGTGCGTATGGAATATGTATATCCCGCTATTTTTCATCGGAATGATGACGAAAGCTATACTATTGTATATCCCGATTTGCCCGGTTGTATCAGCGAGGGGAAAAACATCGGTAATGCCATGTACATGGCACAGTCAGCGTTGGGTCAATGGATCGCTTATTTGGCGGAAAAGAAGCAAACAATCCCAATAGCCTCAAAGGCAGATAAGGTAAAAACGTCAAAAGGTGAATTTGTGAATCTAATTTGCGCCGAAGTAAAAGATGCCCGGGCGGTCAAGCGGACGGTCAGTATCCCAAAATGGATGGACGATAAAGTAATCCAATCCGGTTTAAGTTTGTCCAGAGTACTGCAGGACGCGTTAAATGAGAGACTGGCGTAAAGACCATCGCGGGAATTAACAAACAAAAAGGCTGGATTGATTAATCAATCCAGCCTTTTTGCATATTTCAGCCCGGATATTTCATGCCGATTGTCGATTGGAAAAACGCGTAATAGTTTTTTATCTGTTACTATTTTGCCATGTCTGAAAACTATATAGAGGCGGTTTTTCGCGCCGATGCTGATTCCGGCGAGATTCTTGCCATGCTGCGGGATGGGGAAGAACTCGGCTGCTGGGAAAACGACGGCGTCATCCATATTTTCTGGCCTGAATCGCGCTGGTCTCCCGATGCGCTGCAAGACCTGCGGCGGGCGATGTCTATGTTCGGCATCGACCCGGACGCGGCGGGACTTACAATTAATGCCGTCCCGGATAAAGACTGGAACGCGACATGGGCGGCATCGCTGACGCCTATACGCCTTGGACAGCGCATCCGCATACGGCAGAGCTGGCATTCGCCGGAATATGGATTTGACGGAATAGAACTGGTAATAGACCCGCGCCGCGCGTTTGGCACCGGCCACCACGCAACCACGCGGCTTGTCATAGAATGGCTTGAAAAACGCCTTTCGGGAGGAGAACGTGTGTTGGACGTCGGAACCGGAAGCGGCATTCTGTCGATGGCGGCTATAAGGCTCGGCGCGGCTTCGGCATTGGGGATAGACAACGATCCCGAAGCTGTTGAATGCGCGCGCGAGTACGCACGCGTCAACGGCTTCGGCGCAGAACTTGAATTTCTTGTCGGAAGTTTCGACGATTGCCCGGTGGGAGATTTCGACATAATCGTCGCCAATATAGACGGCAAAACCCTGCCATCTCTCTGTCCCACGCTGGCGCGCTTTTTGAAACCAGGCAACCTCAGTGAAAGCCGGATATGCCTGTCCGGATTGCAGGAACATGATATGGAGGAAATCACAGCGGCGCTTAACCGCGCGGGTTTTACCGTAAAAAATAAAACGTCCCGCGAGGAATGGCTTGCCCTTGAATGCGGTTAGAATCGGAAACGCAGCCGTTCCGCCAGCGCGGGCGGGAAAATCCCGGGATCGCCGGTTTCAAACAGAGGCGTATTCGTTGTATGATAAAAAGCGGTTCAATTTGCGCCGCTGTTTTGGTTCAAATTGATCGGCTATTCACGGATATTTATGTATGTGAGTGCGCAACGTTAAAGATTTTTGTTGTTAAAGGAAGCTGACATTTATGAACACAGTGATATTGAATACGGAATCCGGAGCGGATATAAGACTGATAGTCGAATTGGCTCGTAAGCTGAATATAGACGTCCTTTCGCTCTCAAAAAAAGAAATAAAAGAGATAGAAGATCTTAAACTGCTTAATATCATGCGCGAGGCGCGAAAAGAAGGACTCGACGACAGAACGAAAACGCTTAAAAAACTAGGATTTTAAATACAATACGCTATGCAGGTCGATTTTACAAAGCACTTTTCCCGACAGATTGACCGCGAGTGCGATAAGGCATTACGCGATAAACTGCGCGGTGTGGTTAATACGGTCATGAATGCCGTCACTATCAGGGATATACCAGGATTAAAAAAGCTAAAAGGACACGCTACGGCATATAGGATAAGAATAGGCGTTTACCGTGTTGGCCTCTTCATTGAGGACGGCAGGGCAATCTTCGCTGCTTTTGAACACCGCAAAGATATTTACAACAGGTTTCCATAAAATCGGAAACGCAGCCGTTCCGCCAGCGCGGGCGGGAAAATCCCGGGATCGCCGGTTTCAAACCTCGGCGTATTTTGGGGAGCGGATTTCAGAAGGTTTTTATATTCAGGGGATTCAGCGCCTCCACGAATTATTACCAAAGCGTCCGCCCGCGATAGAATGCCTCGGGCGCTTTCCTTGAATTCAGCGACGCCGCTATTTATAACCAATATCGAAAAATCCGCGGCTATATAATCCAGCACGCTGTTTCCTTCGATTACGACATCAGGCGCGTCCTTGATAATCGCCCGCACTGCGGGAATCGCCGTTTCAATTCGTTCCGCCTCTATCCAGAAAGCGCGGCGCGCGCCTGCTTTAAGAAAACGTGAAGTATCATTTCCGCCGTTATTGTCGGTTTCTTCGATAACTGTGTAATCTTTGGAAGCATCCCCGGAATGACGGTGCGAAGAAACTTTCAGCGCCGTCCAGCCGTATTCCGGCAATGCCGCAATCAAACCTTCGGCGATTGATGTTTTACCAACTTTGCGGGAATGCCCGCTTATCGTTATAACCGGCATGAGACCTCAGTGTTTGCCCGGACATTTCATTAGAATACGTTACCAGCCATGGAAGCGCCGGCGTCCCCGCCGGTCGTGTTAATTAATAAAAGGGCGCGATAAATCGCGCCCCTACACCGGAAATGCGCGCCTTCGCCGCGCGTCTTGTTTTACACGACCGGCGGGGACGCCGGCGCTCCCATGGCTGCATAATTTTGACATGGAACAGGAAAATTTAAAATATCACTGCTGCATCCGTTTGACGGAAATTACCGTCTTTACGGGTGTGCGTGATATTTCGGGAAACGTTCCCGGCGCGTTTTGTGTTAATTAAATTATTTCCGCGCCTGTGCCGCGGAGAAAGGAAAGTGTATCATGGATTTGACCGGCATAATTCTGGGTTCAGTGTTTTGGGTGTTCATTGCTTTCTGCGTGTTTATCGCCGCCTGGAAACATAAAAAGATGGAAACCCTGCGGCAGGAAACGGCGCGGCTTTTGATTGAAAAAAATCCGACCATAGATTCCGACATGTTGGCGCAATTATTAAATCCGCTTACTCCGTCCATAAAAACGGGAACCGCTTTCAGGATGATGCGCGCCATAGGAACTATAGTTGTGTCTGTCGGCTTAGGATTGTGGATTATGGGTTTCTGGTTCGCGTTCGGGTCGGGCGATAGAGATTTCATCACTGCGCTTGGCGGCCCGGCATCGCTCGTAGCTGTAATAGGCGCGGGCATAATATTCGCGGCGCGTTTCATGCCGCGTCCTCCTGCAAAGGATAATGAAACGGAAATTTCAAAATCCTCCAAAAATGGATTGGATCTGTAAATGAACGAAGCCGCCGCGCGGTTCCAGTTAAGCCAGGCAGAGGAACACGCTGTGATCGCGCTTGCCTCGGCGGGCGACGACGCGGCTTTCGATGAATTGGCGCGGCGGCATCACAACCGGGTGCGGAATTTTATGCGGCGGCTTTGCAATCAATCGGATATTGCGGACGATCTGGCGCAGCAGGCGTTTTTCAAAGCGTGGAAATCAATAAAACGCTTGCGTTCTCCGGCCGCATTCCACGGCTATATGCGTAAAATCATGGTTTCCGTCTGGATGGATGAATTGCGGCGAAGAAAAATTGCCTTTGAAACACTGGACGAAACCAACGAAATAATTGATGTATCAACCGTCGAAACCATGAACGTCCCATCCGGCGCGCGTATGGATTTGGACGCCGCGCTCGGAAAACTCGCGCCGCCGATGCGGTTGTGCCTTGCGCTGGCGTACGGCGACGGGTTATCGCACACGGAAATTTCCGAAGCGACGGGTATTCCCCTGGGAACCGTAAAGTCGTATGTTTTAAGAGGCGCTGCAAAAATGCGGGATCTGCTCGCCGATTATCGAAAAGGCGTTTGAAATTATGAGCGACAATCTGGATAGAGATTTACTGCAACTGTTTGAAGAGAAAAATCTGGAATTGCCGGAGGAGCCATTCCGCGCCGAATTACGACTACGCATTGAAAAATCGCGGATAGGATACAGCCGGATCTATTGGATTTTAACCGCGCTTGTCTTGGCCGTCTGCGCCATGTTGACCCCTTTAGTAATAAACCGCGTATCGCTGCTTTGCGTGGAATTGGCCGGCGGTTTGCAATACGTTACGGAATTTCTTGCCACGCCGGCAGGCTGGGCGGTTTTGGCGGCCGCCACGCTGCTTCCATTTGCGTTCAACCGCCGCGTCCTCTCATTAATTTCCTGATATCAGGGTTAATTCCGCTTTAACGGAAGAGTGTAGAGCATCAGACGGCGCTCGGCGTTGTCTTCGTTTGAAAAAATGGTTATGGTCTGATCAGGTCTTATGCCCGGCAAGCCGTATTCATGGCAGACAATTCGGGAACCAGGCTTCATTTTTTCGACCTGGGGCATCAGTCTGGCCAGCATGTCGGGATGGAGGTACAGCGGCATTACGTCCACATTTTCCAGATCCAGCGTGAAAATATCCGCCTGTATGACTTTTACCAGTTCCTGCACGTTGTTTTTCGCAACAAGCTGCCGCGCGCGGATTACAAGATCCGGATCGATTTCGTAACCAATGCCGTTTGCTCCGTATTTCTGCGCCGCCAGCACAAGCATTCGCGCGTCGCCGCAGCCGAGGTCATAAACCATATCGTTTTTTTTGACATCCGCCATCTGGAGCATCATGGAAACGACATCGTAGGGCGTCCCTACAAATACGGCGTCCGGCCCGCGCATCTTTACGGGTTCCTGTTCCTCGGGAGCAATGCCCTGCGCGGCTGAGGCAAGGCGAGAGTTATTAGATGTTGTCATTACCGTCAGCAATAACAGCGCCGCCAATGCAGGGACGCAACGCACTACACCTTTATATTGAAATATACGTGCCTGAATTATTCTAAATTTAGCATACATAAAAAATGCCCGCGGAATCGGAGACTAAATGCCTGAGCGGAATCGGGAGTGGCGGAATATTTTCCGCCACTCCCGATTCCGCTCAGGCATTTAGTCTCCGCCTTCTACATTAATACCGTTTCAGCGGAAGCGTATATAGCATCAGGTGATGCTCGGCGTTGTCCTCATTTGAAATGACGGTTATTTTCTCATCCGGCTTGTATGCCTCGGGAAATCCGTATTCATGACAGACTATCCTGGAACCTGGTTTCATTTTTTCAACCTGTGGAACCAGTTTCGACATCATGTCGGGATGCAGGTACAGCGGCATAACGTCCGCCTTTTCCAGATCCAGCGTAAAGATGTCCGCCTGGATGATTTTCACAAGATCCTGCACGTTGTTTTTCGATACATTCTGCCGCGATTCGATTATCCGGTCCGGGTCTATATCGTAACCTGTTCCCTGTACGCCGTATTTCTGCGCCGCCAGCACAAGGATACGCCCGTCGCCGCAGCCAAGGTCGTAAATCGTATCGGTTTTCTTTATATCAGCCATCTGAAGCATCGTGGATACAAGATCATAAGGTGTTCCCACGAATACCACATCCGGCCCGCGCATATTTGACGAGGGTTCCTGCGCTTCGGGTGGAACGTTCTGAACGGCGGAGGCAAACTGCGCGTGCTGCGTCATCAGCGCCGTCAGCATAAGAAGCGCCGCAATCACAAGTATTGTTCGAAATTTTGAATACATAAAATTCCTTTCCATATTAATAAATCGTTCCCGCGATTACAGGAATATGGCCAGCGTCTGGAATCGCACAATGACGTTCTGTATCCCGTAGTCGCTCAGCGGGCATCCTTCCGCGTAAACAATGCGCAGATTCGGCATCGACATAAAAACTTCTATATCCTGATCCTGAACATTGCAGCGCATCAGGTTCAACTCGTTAAGCCGCCGCATACCACGAAGTTTCTCAAGGCCACGCCCGGTAACCATGGTGTCGGCCAGAGACAGAACTTCCAACTCCTTAATACGCGCCGCGGCGTCAAGCACATCGTCGCCGACGGGATTGCCGCTGAGATTTAAAACGACGAGACCGGGCGCTTTTATGTTTGCCATAACGGACGCGTCAATGCCGGTACGTTGCAGGGATAGCGCCTCAAGTTTGGTCAGCGCTGAAAGCCACTCGAGCTTATCGCCTGAAAGACTGATATCGTAAATATATAGCCTCTTAAGCTCCGTGCAGCTCTTTAAATTCGCGGCGCCGGCCGCGCTTACCTTGCCGCCGCCTATTTCGAGCCATTCCAGTTTTGAAAGGGCGGGAAGATGCGTCATGGCTTCATCTGTCAACTCGCCTTTTTTGGCTTCTATCCAGCGAACGACTCCGGATGGGTCGCGGTGCATAGGCACACCCAGCTTGGCAAGCGCGTTTACAGCATCTTCTTCCTTATTTGACACCTGTGTTTTTGACGTTTTCGCGTCCTGCGCCGACGTAGGCGGCAGATTGACGCACGCGGTCAGGGCTAAAACCGCGATAGGTAAAATTCGGGATAACAACTTCATTACGCCTCCTTGGACAACCCGTCCGGCATTAATTTACACTTGCCCGGAGATTTCATATAACAAATCTCCGGGCAAGAAATCAGTTTACACGCGAACCGTAGGCATGTCCTAAAAAAAGATGCTATAATTTATGTTTTTGTTCACAAGCCCTATGAAATATCCGGGCTATATGGAGTTTTATCATGGCATTTCCAGTCACCCGCCCCAGGCGTATGCGCATTAATGAAGCACTGCGAAGCATGGTCAGGGAAACGCGCATTTCGCCCGAACAGTTTGTCTATCCGATGTTTGTATGTTCCGGCGTTGGGGTGAAAAAAGAAATATCGGCGATGCCCGGTAATTATCAGTGGTCTGTCGATACTCTGGTCGATGAAATCCGTGCCGTAAAATCCCTCGGCATCGGCGGAATAATGCTTTTCGGGCTTCCCGCAAAAAAAGATGACGCCGCTACAGGCGCGTATGACGAACACGGCGTCGTACAGGAGGCGCTTGCCGCAATCAAACGTGAAGTTCCCGGCATTCTGCTCATTACGGATGTCTGCCTGTGCGAATATACCGCCAACGGCCACTGCGGCGTTGTAAAAGGCGATGAAATATGCAATGACGAAACACTGGAACTGCTCGCGCGGACGGCGCTTTCCCAGGCTAAAGCAGGGGCTGATATAGTCGCGCCATCGGACATGATGGACGGCAGGGTGGGTGCAATTAGAAACGTGCTTGATAAAAACGGATTTCAAAACACATCAATAATGTCTTATGCGGTAAAATACGCCTCCGGATATTACGGGCCGTTCCGCGAAGCGGCTGATTCCGCACCCGCTTTCGGCGACCGGCGCAGCCACCAGATGGATCCCGCAAACGCCCGTGAAGCTCTGCGCGAGGTCGAACTGGATGTAGAAGAAGGCGCGGATATCATTATGGTTAAACCCGCAGGCCCATATCTTGACATAATACGGATGATACGCGACAGATACGAACAGCCGCTTGCGGCTTACCAGGTAAGCGGCGAATATTCTGCGCTCGTTGCCGCCGCAAATCTCGGCTGGCTTGATCTGCCGCGCGTTATGATGGAATCGCTGGTCGGAATCCGCCGCGCCGGCGCTGATATAATTCTTACTTATTTCGCGAAGGAAGCAGCGAAAATTCTGGGGTAAATATTTAATGAGCAATAAAAAATCCAAATTCGAAATAAAACAATCCGCCGCGCTTATGGCGCGCGCCGTCCGGCGCATACCCGGCGGCGTAAACAGTCCGGTACGAGCTTTCCGAAGCGTAGGCGGAACGCCCCGATTTATTATGGAAGGCAAGGGAAGCCGCGTCGTTGACGCGGACAAAAACATCTATATCGATTATCTCGGATCGTGGGGGCCGCTGATTCTCGGGCACGCTCCCTCGGTTGTCATATCCGCGCTGAAGCAGCAGATTGAACGCGGAACAAGTTTCGGCGCGCCAACGGAAAACGAAGTCGTTCTTGCAGAGATGATCGCCGAAGCGGTTCCGTCAATTGACAAGGTTCGCCTGGTAAATTCCGGCACGGAAGCCACAATGAGCGCCGTCCGACTCGCGCGGGCGTTCACCTGCCGGAACAAAGTAGTCAAATTCGACGGCTGCTATCACGGGCATGTGGACAGCATGCTGGTAAAGGCGGGATCCGGAGTGGCAACACTGGGGCTTCCGGACAGCCCTGGCGTCGCTTTAGACTGTGTACACACTCTTTCCATTCCATATAACGACGATGACGCCATTCAAAAAGTTTTTGAACTCCATAAATCCGAAATCGCGGCCGTCATCGTGGAACCGGTTCCCGGCAATATGGGAGCAGTGCTTCCCGCCAAAGGGTTCCTTGACCGGCTGCGTAAAATCACAAAGAAAGACGGCGCGCTGCTGATTTTCGACGAGGTGATCACAGGTTTCCGGCTTTCCCACGGCGGCGCGCAGGAACGGTTTAAGGTAAAGCCGGATTTGACCTGTCTTGGAAAAGTAATCGGCGGCGGACTTCCGGTCGGCGCTTACGGCGGCCGCGAAGAAATAATGAAGCTTGTCGCTCCGGAAGGCCCGGTCTACCAGGCGGGAACGCTTTCCGGCAATCCAATGGCGGTTACGGCGGGCATCGCCGCGCTGAAAGCCATCGCAAAGCCGGGAGTATACGGCCAACTGGAAGAAAAAACGGCGCTGCTAGTGGACGGTTTGAGAAAAGCAGCATCAGCAGCGGGCGTGGAGGTTGTCGTAAATTCAATCGGGTCGATGTTCACCGTGTTTTTCACTTCGTCGCCGGTTACGGATTTTAAGTCTGCCAAAACCAGCGATACTGCCAGGTACGCGAAATTCTTTCACGCGCTGCTTGAACAGGGAGTTTATTTTCCGCCGTCCCAGTTTGAAACCTGTTTCGTATCGCTGGCGCATACGAAAAGCGATATCGCCGCAACGTTGAAAGCTTCCCGCGCAGCTTTCAACTCAGTTTCATAAGGCCGTAACAGATGGATGAAAATAAAATCCAGGTAAAAAAGCTTTTTGGACAATATCATAAAAAACTGATTGCGGAAGCGGTCATTAAAACGCTGATTTATTGTCTGATCGCCGGATTCACGGCGAGTTTCATTACAGTGTGCGTTTCCCGTTTCGCCAGATTTGACGGGGCGTTTCTCGCCCTGATGATCGGCCTGGCCTTTTTCGTTTTTCCCGCGATATTTTTATATTTTAAAAAGCTGCGCCCTTCTGTTAAACGCGTCGCCGCGCGCGTTGACCGGCTCGGACTTGAGGAACGCGCAGTAACAATGCTTGAGCTTGACGGCGAAAGTTCGTTTATGGCCGTTAAACAACGCGAAAACGCGAAAGTAATGTTGAAAAGAACGCCGGCGCGGCAATTAAAAATAAAAATACCCTTCAAATACGCGGCCGTGCTTCTTATCACGGCGGCGGTTTCGATATACATGATGTCGCTTCCGCCGGTTAAACCGGCCGCCGCGAATGAAGCCGCCGGAAACTCTGATGAGGAATTGGCGATAATTGAACAAATGCTCGCGGACTTGCGCGAAACGATCGATAACGCCGATGTCAACGAAGAGTTGAAAAAAGACCTCAACGAAATGGTCGATAGGCTCGAAAACAGTTTCAACGAAAACGATACCGCATACGATAAAATAATGAAAATCCTTGAAACCTCGAGGGAAATTCAAAAACGGCTCGAGGAGGCGCTCACACAAAGAAGTATCGGCGAAGCATTGCAGCAATACGATTCGACGCGGGAACTCGGCGAGGCAATCGAAAACGGCGATGCCGCCGAGGTCGATGACGCGTTTGAAAACATGCGTGAAAATGTTGAGCAGCTTGCCGGACAGGATAAGGCGGATGAACTTAACCGTATAGCCGAAGATATAGAAAGCGCGCTTGAAGACGCGGGCAGCCCGGAAGGCGCGCTTTCAGACGCGCTTCAGCAATTGGCCGACGATATAAGAGAAGCGGCGGGGCTTGCCGAGGCGGGCGATAGCGAGGGCGCTGACCAGGCTGCAGGCGAAGCTTTTAGCGAGGCTGCTGAGAGCATATCGGAAGCGTTGGCTGAACAGGGAAATATCAGTGAAATGATGGAGCGGCTTGAGGGCATCATGGACGAGGCTGTAGAAATGATCGCCGAGAGCGAGCTTCAGGAAATGCAGGCTTCCGGCGAAGAAAGCGGGCAAGAGGGCAGTGGTGAGGGCAACGAAGGCAGCGGTGAAGGTGAAGAAGGCAACGGCGAAGGTAATGAAGGCAGCGGTGAAGGCAATGGCGATGGTGAAGAAGGCAACGGTGAAGGTAACGACGGAAGCAGCGACGGCAACGGTGAAGGCAATGGTGAAGGTAATGACGGCAACGGCCGCAACGGGAGCAACATGCCCAACGACCGCGAAGAGCGTACCGGAGCCGGCACAGGCAGTGAAGAGGATTTTGATTTGGAAGCAGCCATGACTGCAGACAACACTACAACAAGCATCGACAGATATGTTCGTGACAGCGAACCTGTGATCGACGGAAAGACGCCGTATCGCAAGGTTTTCGGCGAATACTATGACGACGCGAAGCAGCAGATGATAAACGGCGCGCTTTCAGATGAAATGCGCTCGAAGGTTCAGAGATATTTTGAAATTATTCAATAACAATGAAAATGAAGCGGCGACAGCCGCGTTCAAACGCCCTGAATGGGCGTCGCGTAACAGCCCGGGGTAAGGCGCATTGCGCCGCAGCCCTGGGAATGGGGAGCGCAGCCCTGGGATTAGAGGTATTATTAAACAAAAAAGAGAGTGCCTGATGAATAACAACGACAACATAACCGAAGAAAATCTTAAAAACTTTCACGAGCAGTGCGACGGAATTTTCACCCAAATCGCGAGAGACATCGTAGGACAGAAGGAAGTCCTCGAATTTTCAGTTATTGCGATGATAGCAGGCGGAAACGTCCTGCTTGAGGGCGTTCCAGGCATCGGCAAAACGCGCCTCGTGCGTTCTTTGGGACGCGTGTTCAACCTGCCGTTTTCAAGGATACAGTTCACGCCTGATCTTATGCCTGCCGACGTTACCGGCACAAACATCATCGTAAAGGATGAACGCGGAAGTTCGGTGTTCCAGTTCCAGCCGGGACCGATTTTCAGCAATATCATTCTTGCCGACGAAATAAACCGCGCGACGCCGAAAACACAGAGCGCGCTGCTTGAAGCGATGCAGGAGCACTCCGTTTCGGTTATGGGCGTAACGCGCAAGCTCGACGAGCCTTATTTCGTTCTCGCGACACAGAACCCGATAGAACAGGACGGCACATACGCGCTTCCTGAAGCGCAGATCGACCGTTTTATGTTCAAGGTCGTAATGACATATCCGACGATGGATGAGCTTGGCGAGATCGTCGATATGACCCAGGTGACAATGGACGAAACGTCCGACGCCGCGTGCAACGCAGAACAGCTTTTTGAAATGCGCCGCACGGCAAAGGGCATTATCGTTGCCGGAGACGTTATGCGGTACGCGCTGAAGCTTGTTATGGCTACGCATCCGGACGGCGAAATGAAGTCGGCGGCCGCGGCAAAATATGCGCGTATGGGCGCCAGCCCTCGCGCCGCGCAGGCGATGATTTCCGGAGCGAAGGTGCGCGCGCTTATCAACGGGCGATACAACGTTTCTTTCGGCGATCTCAAGGCTCTTGCTTACCCCGTCTTGCGCCACAGGGTAAAAATCAATTTCGAGGCAATCACAGAGCGCATCACTCCCGACGACATCATTTCCGAGATAATCAGGGAATTAGACAAAAAGGAAGCGATCTCACAATAAGCAGGGCTTATGGAGAAAAAAAGTTGTGTGGAACGGTGGGTTGAAAAAAGAAGGGCGAAATATATAGCAAAACACGGCGAAAAAATGTTTTTTGAAAAAACTGCTAAAACGTCCAGGCAATACTTAAGCTTCGCCATAATAAAGTTGTTTTTATCGGTTCTTTGGCTGATGATAGGCGCATCGTGCATAATTTATGGAAGGGGGTTGCTGCTTATAGTTTTAGATTTTATTAATGCGGGATTTTGGGCATTAGCGGCAGGCCTGAATTTTTATCATTTGCCGTTTTATTATGAAAAGGCGACTGCGGCGCGGGCGGAATTAAAAAAATTAGAGGCTTATATCAATAAATCCTAAATAATCCGTGAACTAGACAAAAAGGAAGCGGCCTTTTTGAATTAAGGAGATCAGCGATGCCGAAAATCAAATTACTAGAATACCATTGCAAAGAAATTACACGAATGGAGTTTTCATCCAAGATACGTGCCATCGAACTGATCTTACAATCTCTGAACAACACTGATTCCGCTGTGCGTAAGGGGCGCCTTTCCGAATTGAAAGGAATCGGCAAAGGAACATGGAAAGGAGTCGATATTGATAAATTCATCCGCGTGGAGCGTGATTCATGGGACTCGTGAATACCATAAAGGGTAAATCAGTTTTTATTGATACGGCGCCGTTCGTTTACTTCGTTGAGGAGCGCGAACCTTATGCCAGTCTCCTGGTTCCATTCTTCGAGGCCGTTGATACCGGAAAAATCCATGTTTTTACATCAACGATTTCATGCGCCGAAGCCTTGGTGATTCCCTACCAGGAATTCTATTGCTCGAAGATTACATTAGACAGTAACGAATGAAAACGATGAAAAATTTTCTCGCGCAGCACGGCGATTTTGATGGTGAAACGGTAATATCAGGCGATTTTTTCAGCAAGCTTGAAACGGTCAGCCTTTATACGCATGACTCGATGGAGGGTTATTTCGGCGGCCGTCACCGCGTGAATAAATACGGCAACACGGTGGAATTCGCCGATTTTCGCGAATATACGTTTGGCGACGACCTGCGCCGCATCGACTGGAATTTATACGCCCGCTTCGAGAAGCATTTTATCAAGCTGTTTGTCGATGAGCGCCAGATGTTCACCCAGATTTTTCTGGACTGTTCCGCATCAATGACGAAGCCCGACAGGCACAAGGCCGTTTGCGCGATGCAGGCGGCAGCAGGAATCGGTTTTCTATCCGTAAAAAGCATGGATAAAACCTCGATTAAACTCATTTACGGCGGCTTTGCCGACGATCTTTGCGGCATCGTTACAGGCAAGGAGTCGTTTTTCCAGGCGGCGGGCGGATTTGAAGAGCTGGAATTTCGCGGATCCGCCGATATATCGGCAGCCGTTACTGGCTGCCGGAATTTAGGGTTAAACGACGGTCTGACCGTGATAATCTCCGATTTTCTTACAGAAAACGACTGGAAAAAAGCCGTTGACTACCTTCTTTACCGAAAAAGACAGGTAATGATGATACAGATTCTTTCGCCCGAAGATATTAATCCTTTATACAACGGCAAAGTGCGGCTTTTAGATACGGAAGCGGAAAACGAGATTGACGGGCGGATAATGAAAATGCGGATAACGCGCGCCGCGAATAAGGCTTATCTGCAGGCACTGGACGATTACGCCGAAGAAATAAAGAGTTTCTGCGCCTCGCGCGGCGTTTTTTTCATTTCTGCATCTTCAGGCGATCCGATTGAAAAACTGTTTTTTGAGAAAATTTTTATGACAGGCACGATCAGATGAATTTCCTCGCCCCTTTAGGTTTTTTCGGACTTCTCGGAATAGCCGCCCTCATCATTATTTACCTGTTTAAGCCAAAATACCGCGACAGGGTTGTTTCAAGCACGTATATCTGGAAGCGCAGCCTTAAATACATGAAAAAAAGGCCGCCGATAGACTGGCACAATTCGCTGTTGTTTTTTCTACAGGTTCTTATACTTGCGATCATCGCCGCCATGCTCGCCAAACCTCACATAAGCGCTACCATCGAGGCGGGCGAAAAAATCTTTGTTCTGGACGCGTCGGCGTCGATGCTTGCAGAAAAAAACGGCGAGACGCGGTTCGACCGCGCCATCTCCGAAATAGTACGACTGACGGGCGTTGTTACGCCGAAGGATAAGGTAACGGTAATACTTGCGGCGGATGAAGCGTCTTACGCGGCGCGAAGGACTGATTCCGCCGTTTATATTAAACAGGCGTTGTCGGACGTTGAATGCGGATACGGATCGGGCGATGTCGCGGGCGCGATGACGCTTGCCGCGGAAATCCTTGAAGAAAACCCCGGCGCGGAGGTTATCCTCTATACCGATATGGCTTATCCGGAACCCGGAAGCGTAACGGTTAAAAATATGTCGGACGGCGAATGGAACGCCGCGATACTCGATTTCAGCGTCAAACTTGAGGGCGGTTATCATGTTTTTTCGGCGAAAATCGCAAGTTACGGAAAAAACGCCGAATTAAGCGTCTTGCTTAACGTTGACGGCAAACCGCGAAGCGTGAAAACCGCGAAATTCGCGGACGGCGACCCGGTTACGCTTGTCTGGGACGATGAAAAGATAATCAGATATGGTTACGCCGATGTTTCTATCAACGCCGCCGACTCATTTTCCTATGACAACAGTTTTTATCTATACGGCGGCGATAAGGAACCGGCCAGGATACAGCTTGTCAGCGAGACGCCCGATTTCTTCAGAGCGGCGCTTAACTCCGTTATAAATTGCCGGATTGACACGCCGGCAAGACTGCGCGACTACAAATCTTCCGGATACGACCTTTATATTTTCGACGGGTTTATGCCTGCGGCGCTGCCTGAAGACGGCGCGATTTGGCTGTTTAACCCCACAGGCGTGCCATATGGCGCGGGTTTTTTCCTGGACGGCGAAATTCAGGGTTTTAAGGCTCTTTCCGCGTCGAATAGTTTGTCCGAAGCCGAAAAAATCATAATGGATTCTATAATTCCGGGGAACATAGAAGTTTCAAGATACACCCGGCTCGCGGGATACGCCGGTTATGAAACGCTTATGCTCGGCGGCAACGACCCGATCCTTCTGACGAAAAACAGAAACGGCGTAAAAACAACGGTTCTCGCGCTGGACATTCATAATTCAAACCTTCCGCTTTTAATAGAATTTCCCGTTTTGCTTAACAACCTTGGCGTTTATTCAATACCGCCGACTGTAGAGCGCGCCGTCTTCAACGTGGGTGAAGATATACTGATAAACGTTAAGCCTTCGATGCGAACGATGGTAATCAACGATACGAAAAAAACGACCAGA
>Ga0082212_10006157_pt1 | contig 16187 bp, 15 predicted proteins | sample TergutNt197P3_FD_71548 | JGI IMG/M metagenome (GOLD analysis project Ga0082212, IMG submission 71548) | Neocapritermes taracua P3 segment gut microbial communities from Petit-Saut dam, French Guiana - Nt197 P3 | ecosystem: Host-associated > Arthropoda: Insects > Digestive system > Gut ... | reverse complement strand
ACAGCGGTTTTTCAGAGAGTTTTTATGCACTTCGACTCTTTGTAAAAATCAAAAGGTAAAAAAGTATTAATAGAAGTGCCCTTATGCTTGTTGCTATCCGGCTAATACCTTATCTTATCCGCTTTGTTTGTCCAATCTTCAAAAGCAACTATTGCTTCTTCCGGCAATAGCTGCTTCATGCGGATTTTCCTGTTTTCCGGTTTTAGATTCAATTCGTCATAAATAAAAGAGTCGTCAAAACCGATATCTTTTGCATTTGCTTTGGTATTGCCGTAGTATATATTGTCCAGGTGTGCCCAATAAATTGCACTTAGACACATTGGGCAGGGCTCGCATGAGGTAAATATTTCGCAACCTGACAAGTCGAATGTCCCCAACTTACGTGCTGCTTTTCGAATGGCCGTGATTTCAGCGTGCGCAGTAGGGTCATTATTTTTTGTAACCTGATTTACGCCGGTGGAAATAATTTTACCATCTTTGGTGATTACTGCCCCAAAAGGTCCTCCCTCGTTAGTGACATTTTCGATAGATAGGTTTATCGCTTTTTGCATCAATTTAACTAATTGTTTCATTCCTGATTCCTCATTCTTAATTCGTAGTTGGCTTATACTTCCCTAAAAAAGAAAAGGTTGTCTCACGACAACCTAAACTCCATTTGTTAACCTTAAATCTAATACCATGAAAAACACGATGCAAAGATAATACATTTTTTAATATGCAATATATTATTCTGTAAAAAAAACGTTTTTTTATAATTATTTAACTCTTTTATCTACTCCCCACATTAATTTATCACGCAAAGTCCGGTAAAAAGTATGATTATTCCGGTGGATTACATAGGCGGTGAAGCCTGCTTTGCTTACCGTTAATTCGGTTTCCGGTGTCAACACTTCCGACCTGCCGTCTAATGCAACTAAAAATGACGGCGTACGACTTTCTACCCGAAGCGTGATCTTATATTCCCCCGGAATAACCAACGGGCGCACATTCAAACTGTGTGGAGCAACCGGACTTAACACAATATTATCGCTTTCGGGCAAAATAATCGGGCCGTTCAAACTCATCGAATAGGCTGTAGAACCTGTCGGGGTAGCAATGATTAAGCCGTCGGACTGGTAAGAAGTCAAATACTCGTCATTTAAAAAGGTATGAATGGTAATCATAGCCGAAGTGTCGCGTCTTAAAATAGCTACTTCATTCAGTGCATAATTATATGCATAAAATAAATGTTCGTGCGTGTGCAGTTGCAGCATCATACGTTCTTCAACCTTATAATTATGCTGAAACAGTTCGTCGAGCGTTTCTTCGAGTTGTTCGCTTCCGATATCGGCCAAAAAACCTAAGCGGCCTGTATTAATACCTAAGATAGGGACAGGATGTTTATTGATTTGCACTACTGTTCGCAGAAAAGTGCCGTCACCTCCCACACTTAATGCGATGTCCAAACCGGCCGGATTACCATCAATCACGCCGGTAATCGCCGGTTTATATTTCAACATATCTGTCAGGAAGACATAAAAATCCTTTTGTACATAGATTTCTCCTCCCCGTTCGTTCAATATGCGAAACAAACATTGAATTAATGGCAATTTATCTGCCTGATCTTGTCTTCCGAATACGCCAATTTTCATATCAACTATCATAAAAAACTTTCAAATCAATACATTTCAGCTTTAAATTCTGTAAACTATGCAATCTTTTTTGAATAATATTTTAAATATTGCCGAAATCATCTTACATTTGCATCTGTATTTGTGGACAAATGTAATAAAAAACGGTTTTTTACATGATAAATTTAAGTGTAAATATCAATAAAATTGCAACGATACGGAATGCACGAGGCGGAAATATGCCCGATTTATTGAAGGTGGCGCAAGACTGTGAGGCTTTCGGTGCGCATGGTATTACCGTGCATCCCCGTCCCGACGAACGCCATATCCGGTATAGTGACGTCTATAAACTCAAGCCGCTTATCCACACAGAACTGAACATAGAAGGCTATCCCTCCCAAAAATTTATAGACATGGTCTTGCAGGTAAAACCGGCGCAAGTGACCCTGGTACCTGATTCGCCCGAAGCAATTACGTCGAATGCAGGATGGAAAGTCGGCGAACACCTTGATTTTTTAAAAGAGTTGGTGGATGTTTTCAAATCCAAACAAATCCGCACCTCGTTATTTGTGGGAACAGAATTGGAAGACACAGAAAACGCCGCCAAAACAGGGGTTGACAGGGTGGAATTATACACCGAACCTTATGCTTCTGCCTTTACCAAAAATAAAGAAGAAGCGATAGCGCCTTTTGTGAGAGCGGCGACTTTGGCCAAACAATCAGGTTTGGGCGTGAATGCAGGACATGATCTTTCGTTAGAGAATTTGGGTTATTTTGCATCGAAGATCCCATGGTTGAAAGAAGTATCTATCGGACATGCACTGATCTGTGACGCATTGTATGATGGATTGGAAAAAACAATTGATTTATATAAAAAGTGTCTTTTATAAAAATAATAAATAACGTATGAAAATTTTATCAGTATTACTTCAAATTCCTACCCAGGTTGATAGCCCGTTTGAACTCACAACAACAACCATTTCAACAGAGGCTCAATTGAATATCATTGACCTTGCCGTCAAGGGAGGTTGGATTATGTTGGTTCTTGTAGTCTTGTCGTTGATAGCGACCTTTGTATTTATTGAGCGTCTGATGGTAATTCGACAGGCCGGTAAACGCGACGAATCGTTTATGAGCAGAATCAAGGACTATATTCATGATGGAAAAGTAGATTCGGCCCTGAAGCTCTGTCAATCAATCAATTCGCCGACAGCCCGCATGATAAGCAAAGGAATCAGCCGGCTAGGACGTCCTACAAGCGATGTGCTGGCAACCGTCGAGAATGCTGGCAACATCGAAGTAGCCAAACTTGAAAAAGGGTTTCCAATCATTGCTACAATCGCGGGCGGCGCTCCGATGATTGGTTTTTTGGGAACTGTGACAGGGATGATTCGTTCCTTTTATGCGATGGCCAATGCCGGTGCCAATGTGGATGTTTCGATGCTGTCAGGCGGTATTTACGAAGCATTGGTAACTACCGTAGGTGGATTGGTGGTCGGGATCATCGCCATGTTTGCATACAACTATTTGGTTTCGCAGGTTGGAAATGTAATCAATAAATTAGAAACCGGCACGATGGATTTTATGGATTTGTTGAATGAACCATCAATATAAAAACAAATGGCGCTGAAACGAAAAACAAAACCAAGCGAATCATTTAGTATGGCGTCCATGACGGACATTATATTCCTGCTGTTGATTTTCTTCCTGATCACTTCTACCATTGTTGTACCCAATGCCATCAAGGTAACATTGCCGGAAGCTCAAAAGCAAACGGCGGCCAAACCGGTTACAAGGGTCACAGTGGATGCGAATTTGAATTACTATGTAGCATTCGGCACGCAGCGTGAACAACGTGTGTCGTTTGATGAAATCGAACCATTCCTGCAGGCACAACACATAAAAGAACCGGAAATGTGGGTTGCGCTGTATGCAGACGAATCAATTGCCTACAAGGAAGTGGTCAGAATAATGGAAATTGCCAACAAGCATAATTATAAAATGTATCTCGCCACAAGAGTACCAAGATAAATGGAATTTGATAAAAACAAACTCATTGCACTTTTCGGAATGATTGCCTTTCATTTGGCAATCTTCCTGATACTGTTCTTTACCATACTTAAAACTATGGTACCGGTTGAAGAGGAATGGATTTTAGTTGATCTCGGAACGGGCGATGGGATTTTAGTTAATTTCGGAACGGTCGATCTCTCTGCCGGTCTTTTCGAACCTCGCGGCAATACGACGTCTGTCGGACAAGATCCCGTTTCCGTACCTGAAGTGCCGCCTGTGCGTACTGCCCCTACACGCACGCCTCCTTCGGAAGAACTCATTACCCAGCAAAACGAAGAAAGCGCAGCCGTAGCCAATCAACGAAGAGCCGACGAAGAAAGACAGCAACGCGAAGAAGCTGAGCGGAGAGAAAGGGAAAGGCTTGAAAATGAACAGAGAAGAGCACAGGAAGAGCAACGTCAGCGCGAGCAGGACATTCAAAATCGCGTAGCCGGCGCTTTTGGTATCGGCAATGCCGACACAGACAGTCAGGGTAGCGGAACGGTTGCCGCCGGAAACGAAGGCAGCCCGTTTGGCAACTCCGATACGGGTCCCAATACAGGCGTCGGCGGATTTGGTGGTTCATTTAATTTGAGCGGACGAAGCATCAGAGGCGGCGGTTTGCCGAGACCGGCTTATACGATTCAAGATGAAGGAACTATTGTTGTCAATATCACGGTCGATCCGAGGGGCGATGTGATCATGGCGGAAATAGGCCGAGGCACGAATATCGATAATGCCGCCATGCGTGCCGGTACGCTCGAAGCCGCCCGACGCGCCAAGTTCAACAGCATCACAGGTACAAATAATCAAAGCGGAACAATCACGTACCGTTTCTCATTAAAATAAAGGCTACCCAATAATCCTGTGATGGCTCTTTTCAGTGCCTTTTACTTATGATTTGTCACTTTTTTTAATTTGCAGAAATTTATAAAATTTATGGCATGAATGTGCAACGGACAGAAATAGCCACATTAGGTGAATTTGGGTTGATTCGTCGTTTAACGGATCAATTCGCATTGAAAAATAAAAGCAGTAAAAAAGGAGTAGGCGACGATGCTGCGGTACTTTATTATACAGACAAACAGGTGCTTGTGACTACAGATATGTTATTGGAAGGCATTCATTTTGATTTAATGTATGTGCCGTTCAGACATTTGGGCTATAAAGCGGCGGTTGTCAATTTTTCGGATATTTATGCAATGAACGGGCAGCCGAAGCAAATCATGGTTTCCATAGGCGTCTCCAGACGCTTTAGCATTGAAGATTTGGAAGAAATCTATGCAGGTATTTCATTGGCGTGTGACAAATATGGCGTGGATTTGGTGGGAGGTGACACTTCATCTTCTCGTACAGGATTGACAATAAGCGTGACTTGTATCGGAGAGGCCGAAAAAGAAAAAATTACTTGTCGCAGCGGGGCGAAAGAAACAGACCTGATTTGTGTTTCAGGCGATTTGGGCGCTGCATATATGGGTTTGCAACTATTGGAGCGAGAGAAAAGTGTGTTTAATGGTGAAACAGATTTTAACCCTGATTTCGCCGAAAAGGAATATTTGTTGGAGCGCCAGTTGAAACCTGAAGCACGAAAGGATGTCGTTGAAATGTTAGAAAAATCAGGGATTATTCCGACCGCCATGATTGATGTTTCCGATGGTCTTTCGTCCGACATCATGCACATCACCCAACAAAGCCAAGTCGGCTGCAGGATTTATGAAGCACGTATTCCTATTGATTACCAAACCGCCTCAATGGCCGAGCAATTTAATATGAATCTGGTAACTGCAGCCTTGAACGGTGGTGAAGACTACGAACTGTTATTTACGGTTCCGTTGGCATTGAACGAACAAGTGGAGACTATGAAAGGAGTGAAAATCATTGGATATATTACAAAAGCGGAATTGGGTAGTTACCTTGTGGGAAGGGACGGAAGCGAAATCGAATTGCAGGCACAAGGCTGGAACACATTTCAAAAATAAAAAAAATGAGATAAAATTTGTCGGATAGAGAAAAAACACCTATCTTTGCACCCGTTAAAAAAGACGGTGCCATAGCTCAGTTGGTAGAGCAACGGACTGAAAATCCGTGTGTCCCTAGTTCGATTCTTGGTGGCACCACAAAAAATATTCTTTTCCATTTTATTAACACTCGAAAGTTGCTGATTTTCGAGTGTTTTATTTTAAAGTTCTATCAATTTTTATAATTACTTTTTTTTGTTTTTTCTATAAAAAACATATATTTGCATGATTTATGAAAATGATTACAAAAAGTATAATTAGTATAAATTTATGAGAACGAACAGAAGAGCATTTCTGAAAACACTGGGCGGCGTAACGCTTTTTTCTATTGTGCCGCGACACGTACTGGGTCAAGGGATGATTGCACCAAGCGATCAATTGACAAAAGGTATTATTGGTACCGGAGGCATGGGGCTTGGCCATCTGAATTATGCGGGCACACGCTTGGTCGCTGTATGCGATGTGGATAAGAACCATTTGGAAATGGGGAAAGCGTTAGTGTCGGACAATATTGCCGCTTATCACGATTTTCGGGATCTGATTATGGATCCTAACGTGGATATCGTGCATATAGCAACCCCCCCACACTGGCATGGCATCATGTCTGTCGAAGCTGCAAAGGCCGGCAAAGATATCTGGTGCGAAAAACCGATGACAAGGACAATCGGAGAAGGAATACGTGTAATGGAAGCTGTCAAACAGTATGGCCGTATGTTTCGCCTGAACACCTGGTTTCGTTTTACGGATTCGTTCTATGGGATGAATACGACTGTCCAACCGATTAAGAAATTAGTGCAAAGCGGCATGTTGGGGTGGCCTTTGAAAGTGGTTATCAGCAAACATACAGGATTCAACTGGAAATTTTTCTGGGTCGGCAAAGAATACCTTGAACCGGAAACCATTCCTGCCGAATTAGACTACGATTTTTGGTTAGGACCCGCCCCTTATAAACATTATAACGAGCATCGTACACATCAAACTTTCCGTGGTTACTGGGATTACGACGGAGGTGGTTTGGGCGATATGGGACAGCATTATATCGACCCTGTGCAATATTTTTTGGGCAAAGATCATACCAGCCCGATTAAAGTGGAAGTGGATGCACCGCAACAACACCCTGATGCAGTAGGTACATGGAACTCCATAACCTATACTTACGATGACGATTGTCAGATTATCCTATGGGGTGAAGACTACGGCGATCCGAATACACCTTATATATCAGGGCCAAATGGTAATGTATATCAGAATTTTGTGTGTGATATACCTAATTGGGAAAAGAAATTGGCCGATTATCCGGAACCGGAAATACAGGTGACCGATTTTATCGAAAGCGTGAAAACGCGTCAGCCGTTTGCCCTAAATGAACAGAATGGATTTCGTTCGGCTACCATTGTAAATATGGGTGCAGTAGCGCTACGTCTTCACAGGACACTCCATTTCGATCCGGTGAAACTTGAATTTATCAACGACGAGGCTGCAAACAGGTATATCAATCAACCGATGCGGGCGCCTTGGATAATTTAATAATTTAAAGATTTAATAATTTAAAGATTTAAAGAGTATGAAAAAGTTAATTATATCAATAAGTTGCGCTTTATTGTTCTATGGGAGCGTACTGATGGCACAAATGCCTGCGAATCGAACGGTACAGACAATCATTGCCGATGCGTTGGCACAGATGCCTGCCCAAAGCGCAGACACTTATCAGAATCTGATGCAAGACCTTTGTTCGACAGGCGAAGAAGGTGTGCTGACGATGGTGAAAATGATGAATCCTCCCGGCAAAGGAAGTAATGAATTAATAGACTATGCCTTGAGTGGAATGAGTCATTATGCCACAGGCGAAGGACAGGCAACCATTCGCAAGACGATGGAAAGCGCTTATATCAAAGCATTGGATCAGACCGACGAAATCGAAACGAAAGCATTTATCATCCGTCAACTTCAGATTGCAGGACAAGATGACTGCGTTGACGCATTAGCCCGTTACCTGAATCTGGAAGATTTATGCAGTCCGGCTGCAAAAGCCTTGGCTTCGATAGGGACAGAAAAAGCCGGACAGGCATTGCAGGCTTCCTTGCTTCGCAGAATGGGCTCTGCCAAAACGCAACAAAGTGCGCTTCAGGCTATAGGAGAAGCACAACTGCCCGTAAATGAGGAATTAATTAGAGGGATGGTTGGCGCTGGAGATGATAACTTCCAACGAACTGCATTATACGCATTGAGCCGGACAGGTACAAAAGCATCTATACCGGTGTTGGCTGCGGCGGCCGAAAAAGCAGGTTTCACCATGGAAAAGACAAGCGCTAACGATGCGTATATCCGTCTGATTGGCCGTGTGATTGCGCAGGGTAATATGAAAGAAGCGGAAAAAGCAGCCTCCGACCTGTTGAGAAAATCGACCAAAGCAGGCCGGACAGGTACGCGAATTGCAGCGCTTCAATTACTGGTGGAAGCACAGAAAGACAGAAACGAAGATGATATTTTAATTGGTGGAGCGACGATAATCCCAATGAAAGGACAGGGAAAGAAAGCGCTTAAAACCATACAAACGGCCTTGAAGGACAACAATAAAGAATACCGGAACGCAGCGCTTGATTTTGCTTCTGAAATAGCCGACAAAGCATTTTATGTAAACTTAATCAAATCATTGCAAAAAGAAAAACCGGCTCAAAAGGTGGATATCTTGAATTGGCTCGGCCGTGAAGCGGCAGATAGTCCCGACAAAAAAGCGTTTCTGAGCAGTTTGGAAACCGGTATTGAAACAACGGCTGTACAACTGATAATCAGGCAAACAAACAGCGTAGATTTCAACGTAAAACAAGCTGCAACTATGGCATTGGTAAAGATTGGAAATCCGGAAGCAATCGCTCCGATTGCTTCCTTCCTGATAAGCGATGACGCACAAGTGGTCGCCTTGGCAAAGGATGCTTTATCCACATTCAAAGGGGATATCCCGCCTGCTGTAGCCCGTACCATTCCTGCTGCCTCCGATAAAGGAAAGGTAGCTGCGGTCGAATTGTTGGCTTTGCGGAAAGCTACAGGATTTATGAATAATGTGCTGGAATTGACAAAATCAAATTCGCCTGATGTGAAAACAGCAGCATACATAGCCTTGAAGGATGTAGTGGGTGAAAAAGACCTTACCAATATGTGTGGCATGCTGGAAGAAGCCGGTAAACCGGAAATAGCGCCTCTACAACAGGCTGTCATTTCGACGCTCTCATCACAACCTGCTGTTCAACAGGTGGAAACCATCACGCGCCGTATGATCCAGGCCGGCGACAGCAAAAAACATCTGTATTACCTGCCTTTGGCGGCGACCGGAGAAAATAAAGCATTGGAAATCATTGTCGACGGATTTAAAAAAGGGCAGGGCGATGCAAAAGATGCAGCGTTTGAGGCGCTTTTGAATTGGAAGGATTTCAGGGCTGCCGATGAATTGTATGAGGTATGCCTCGATCCGTCGGCCTCCGGCTATTTCGATCGTGCATTGACTTCGTATGTAAGAATGGCTTCCAATCCTTCTATGACAGGTGAAAACAGGCTGATTTTCCTGCGGAAAGCAATGGAAGTAGCCAAAACAGATGCACAGAAAAATACAATCTTAAACCAGATCGGACGTACCGGTACTTACTTGGCCATGTTGTATGCAGGTGAATTTATCGACAACAGCGCTTTGAAAGAAAACGCTGCTACTGCTGTGATGAATATTGCTTTAAACAATCCTGAATATACAGGTGAAAATGTGATTGCGTTGTTGAATAAAGCGGGAGCAGCATTGAATAATCCTGATGCGGATTATCAACGTCAATCTATCCGTAAACATATTGAAGATATGCCGAGAGAACAGGGATTTGTCTCTATTTTCAACGGAAGCGATTTAACCGGTTGGAAAGGTTTGGTTGAAAACCCGATCAAACGCGCCCAAATGAAACCGGCTGATCTGGCTAAAGCACAGGTAGCAGCCGATGAAGTCATGCGACGTGACTGGTTTGTGGAGAATGGATTGCTTGTATTTGACGGGCCGGGATATGACAATATCTGTACGGAAAAGCAATACGGGGATTTTGAAATGTATGTGGACTGGAAACTTGCACAAGGCAGTGAACCCGATGCAGGGATTTATCTACGTGGAACTCCTCAGGTTCAAATATGGGATACTTCACGGGTGAAAGTCGGCGCTCAAGTCGGATCAGGAGGATTATACAATAACAGAGTTCATCCAAGTAATCCCTTAGTAGTGGCAGATAACAAATTGGAAGAATGGAATACGCTTTATATCAAGATGACAGGTGATCGAGTAACGGTAAAATTAAACGGAATATTGGTTGTGGATGATGTGATTCTTGAGAATTACTGGGATCGCAATCTGCCGGTTCCGTCTATTGAACAAATTGAACTGCAAGCGCATGGAAGCAAGGTGTACTACCGGAATATTTATGTAAAAGAACTTGAACGCCCTGAGCCGTTTAAACTGTCGGCCGAAGAACAAAAAGAAGGTTATCAAATTTTGTTCGATGGTACCAATATGTTTGAATGGACGGGAAATCTGATAGATTACACAATGGAAGACGGTTGTATTGTGCTGAATCCGAGCAAAGGATCCGGTGGAAATCTATATACAAAAAACGAATACGGCAACTTTGTTTACCGCTTTGACTTTCAATTAACACCGGCAGCAAACAATGGAGTCGGGATCCGTACGCCGCTCGAAGGAGATGCTGCATACGTAGGTATGGAGATTCAAATGTTAGATAACGAACATCCTGTGTATGCTAATTTGCAAGCATATCAATACCATGGTTCCGTATATGGAATTATTCCTGCTAAACGCGGTTTTTTGAAACCTGTCGGCGAATGGAATTATCAGGAAATAATCGCCAATGGTGACCATATTAAGGTTACATTAAACGGCGAAGTAATTCTGGATGGAAATATTCGTGATGCGGTAAAAGACGGTACGATAGACAAAAGAGAACACCCCGGTTTGTTTAATAAAACAGGACATATCGCCTTTTTAGGTCATGGCTCGGTGGTGAAAATGCGTAATATCCGAATCAAGGAATTGAAATAATAGTTTCGATTTGCGTTTCATCATAATTATATATATTTTTGCACGAATAATTAATAACAGTTTGATATGAAAAAAATAGAATTGTTTATCATGGCGCTTTGTTTGACGATGGTTTTTGGCACATCTTGTAAATCAAAACAAAGCGCTTATCAAGCAGCTTATGAGCAAGCGAAAGCCAGAGAAATGGCAGAACAGGCTGACGGTTATGAAATTACGCCTGTAACAAAACCAATATCAACAAACGAGACAAGACAGGAGCGTATCACTCCGGTTGCGGGTGAAAATGCCTCCGGAATAAAGATTTACAGCGTAGTGATCGGAAGTTTTACGAATAACACTAATGCTTATTCCTTGAAAGAACGCATGCAAAACGAAGGTTATATGCCGGTTTTGGCAGAGAATGAACAGAGAATGTTGCGTGTAATTGTTACCAGCTTCGATGATCGTGCCGATGCCGAAAGAAGCCGCGACGCTATTCGTTCAAGATACTATCCGAACTTTCAGGATGCATGGATTTTGCAGCGTAGCTATTGAAATAAGTATTTCTTAATAGTTTTTTACCGCAAAGACGCAAAGTTTGGACGCAAAGGACGCAAAGAATAAGTAAAATATAATCTATCTTTGCGCTCTTTGCGTAAATGTTTTGTGTCCTTTGCGGTTAGTGATTAAGACTTTCAAGTTATTATGAAAATCGAGCAAAACTTCTCTTTACAACACTTCAATTCTTTCCACCTTGCAGTAAAAACCTGTTGTTTTATCGAATACGAAAACGAAACAGAGTTGGGAGAAATCCTGAAAGATAAAAATCTAAAAGAATTTTCTTTTTTACATATAGGGAGTGGGAGTAACTTGCTGTTTTTAAGCAATTTTGATGGGGTTATTCTTCATTCTGCTATTAAAGGGGTTACGATAACAGGAGAAACGGACGATGTTGTTTTTATCCGTATCGGCGCCGCCGAAATCTGGGATGAAGTCGTAGCTTATACAGTGGGAGAAGGCTGGGGAGGTATTGAAAACCTGTCTTTTATCCCGGGCGAAACAGGCGCCGCTACCGCACAAAACATCGGAGCTTATGGCATAGAAATCAAAGACGTAGTAGAAAATGTGGAAGCCATTAGTACTTTGAATTTCGAAAAGTGTATTTTCTCAAACCAAGAATGTAAGTATGATTATCGAACTAGTATGTTCAAAAACACACCATCCTATATAATCACATACGTCACTTTGCGCCTGCAAAAAAAACCTGTTTTTCATCTTGAATACGGCAATCTGAAAGAAATACTTGACGCAAAGAAACCGGTCACTCTGCAAAAAGTACGGGAAGCGATAATCGCTATTCGCCGAAAAAAATTGCCTGACCCAAACGAACTTGGCAACGCCGGAAGTTTCTTTATGAATCCGGTCGTAGCACCCGAAAAATTGGCACAATTAATAAAGGATTATCCCTCAATTCCCTATTATCCCGGTGCAAACGGGTTTATAAAATTGTCGGCCGGATGGCTGATTGAACAATGCGGATTGAAAGGAAAGCGCTTCGGGCAAGTAGGCGTATATGAGAATAATGCATTGGTAATTGTCAACTACGGCGCCGCCTCAGGAAACGAAATCGCCCAACTTGCTGACCATATCCGAGAAACCGTTTTTCAACGTTTCGGCATACCATTAGCGCCGGAAGTGAAATACATCTTGTGAATTAAAAATTAGGATTTTTTATTTATTATTCTGAACAAAAATATAAATATTATGAAAACAACTAACAGACGTCAATTTATTACCTCCGCCGTAACAGGTGGAATGGCTATGGCCGGATTGCCGCTTATATCAACGTGCACCACCGGCAACCAATCCTCATTTTCAAAAGACGAACTCGAAGCGCGTTACGCCAAGCTTGACCGGGCGCTTACGCAACCGATTTTGAAGAAAGAACTCTTTGCTGCGCCGGTCATTATTGAAACAATCGAGTTGCTGCAATTCAATAACAGCTATTTATGTCGTGTCCGTTCGAAAGATGGGGCGGAAGGTATTTCGGTGGCTCATCCCGACATATCGTGGTTGGTTCCGATATTTTTAAGGCGGGTGCGCTCGTTTTTCATCGGGCAGGATGCCGTGGAATTAGACCTTATCCTGGAAAAAGTGTTTATGTATAACCTTAACTTTCGATTAAATGGGTTAGCCATAGGTATTCCGTTGGCTACCATCGAATTTGCCATTTTGGATATGCTGGGAAAAATAGCAAATAAGCCTGTGGCACAATTAATCGGCGAGATACATAACCCTGAAGTAGGTCTATATATGGCAACCGAATTTAGGGAATTACCTTTGGAAGAACATTTTGCACGCATTAGGGACGAAGTAGCCCGTTATGATGTGAATGCACTTAAGATTAAGGTAGGATTTATGTGGGATAGAAACAGGGATATTCATTACAAAGGGATACCGGGAAAATCCGAAAAACTGATTCCAATGGTACGAGAGCACTACGGCGATGATTTTGCACTCTATGCCGACGCCAATGGCTATTATGATGTTGACGAAGCCATCCGGATAGGACGGATTCTTGAAGCATACAAATACCGGTATTTTGAAGAGCCTGTAATGTTTTATCATTTTGAAGACATTAAAAAGGTTTCCGATGCGCTAACCTTACCTATTGCTAATGGGGAACAGGATCATAGCTTTTACAATTTCAGGTGGTTACTTGCTAACGACGGATTAGATATTGTTCAGCCTGACACATACTATTTTGGCGGTTTTATCCGTTCCATGCGCGTAGCGCTTATGGGACACGCTTTTGGAAAGACCTGTGTGCCTCACATGTCAGGGGGTGGATTGGGATTTCTTTATAACGTTATTTTTACGTCATCAATACCCAACGCCGATCCACACCACGAATTTAAAAGTTTCAACACCAATGTTCAATACGAATGTCCCACTGCGCCGCCAAAAGTAGTAAACGGAAAAATGAAAGCGCCCACAGGACCCGGTATGGGCGTAATTATTGATCCTGAATTCATCGATAAACATCAGGTGGTTTAGAAATCGTCGGAAATAATAAAATACCGTTTCAGGCAAAGAAAAGCTGAAGGGACATGGCATCCTGACATATCGAAGCTTTATTTGCCGAATTAGAAACAAGCTACACCGGGAAGTATGGTGAATTGTTGTAAATTTGTAGCCGATAACGAAGTAAAAGATGAATTTCAGGAAAATATATTTGATTTTAGCGGTATTAACAATGCTTGTCGCACATCCTGTCCGGGCAGTACGGCCGTTTATTACCGACGACGCCGCACTTTCAGGATTCAGGCGGTCGGAACTGGCAAGCTGGATATTTGCCGGCAAATCGGGGACGGAAATATGGCACTCGGCCAATATCGGGTTGACCGATTGGGCTGAACTGACCATAGCCGGCATTTGGGGAAGCGGCAAACACGAGTCGAATGGCGAATCATTCAAGAAACTATCCTATACATTGCCGTTGATTCAGGCAAAATTTTTATTTCGCGGCTATGAACCCAACGGTTGGCCCGGCATAGGCATGGCGGTTGGCGCAGATATGCCCTGGGGCAAAGGCGCTTTCGTGTCGGAGGGTTACACCACTTTTGCTTGTTTATTACTTACCCAATGTTTTGGAAAAGACGAAAATGTGCTAATTCACGCGCAGGCAGGGGGCACTTATCTTAAAAACAAAGAGAGCAAAGAAAATCTTTCAGGATTTGTTTTCGGACTGGGAACACAGGTAAAAGTCTATAAAGGCTTCCACCTTATCGGTGAAGTGGTAAATGGCGATCCGTATGAGCATGGAGCCGGTTCGATGTATCAATTGGGCATACGCCAGTTTGTCAGCGAGAAATTGCAGTTTGATTGTGCCTTCGGCAACGGAATTAGCGGCGCTAACAGCAACGCTTCATGGTTCACTGCCGGTTTTAGGTATGTATTGTCATTTAACAAATAACACATAACACCCTGCCTTTTCGATGTCGTATCTTTGCAGCGGATTTATACAAAAAAAATAAAAAAAATCGCAAGAATTTGATGGATTATTTTCGTATATTTGTCGTTTGATTGACTTATTAAATTAGATTTATGACTTTTGTCCCCCTTTGAAGGGGGTTCAGGGGGATGTAAATATTTGCGATTTTATAACTTTTAACTCATAAATTATCAACGCTATGAAACAGAACGACAACTTTTCTATACCGTTTCCCGCGTCATTGCGGGTCAAACCGGCAGGGGGTTTAAACCCCTTGCTAACCCCATTGTCCCTGGTTTTTGCCCTCGCACTGTTCGCCCTCGCGCCGCAAGCGGCGCAGGCGCAGACTATTACCTTCAATCCGAATCTTGCTAACGGCTATACGGTTTTAGAAGGACATAACATCACATTGACAGTCAATGCCGGCGCCGGCGTCACATATCAATGGCATGTTATTGATCAAAACGGAGATAGAGCAGTAACAAACGGCGGCGTTTACTCCGGCGCAACGACGTCCACATTGACGCTGACGAAAGCGCCTTTCTCATTAAACGGAAACAGATATTATTGTACGGCAACGGCGGGCTCACGTTCCGCTAATTCCAATACCACCAGGCTGACCGTCACCCCGGCGGTCGGATTTAAAGTTACCGAGGATCCTGTGGGCGCTACTTATACTCAAAGCACGGTGGTGTACGCAACGATGCTCACGGCAAGGTTTGAGTACAAGTCGTCTGAGGGATTTATTGACACTAACAAGCCCTACAAGATGCAGTGGTTCTGGAGCAATACAAACTCAAACACAGGTCGGAGCAACGGGCAGGGAGAAAGTATTTATAATTTTCACGATGAAAATGCAATCAACGAAATCACTACCTACACACCGCCTATCCATGTCGCAAGAATAAGGTACTACTATGCCGTTGTTACCTATACTACCTTGTCGGGCGTGACCAAGGAAACCGTAACCAAAACGGCGAGGATTGAAGTAATTGCTCCTCCCCCTGCCGCCATAACGTCAATAAGCGCACAGCAGGGCACAATGACCGAAAACACCTCCGGCACGGTTACCTACGACGTCGTTACTGTCGGTATTAATGACGGAATGTACATCCCCAACGTCGCCGGACTTCCGGCAGGCGTCTCTGCCCAAAATATTGACATTAACAGTTCCGGCAATGGCTCACTCACCCTTTCGGGCACACCCGGTGCAGGCACGGCTGGCCAGCACGCGCTGACGATGACAATCGGATCATCCCCGCCCGCAACTTTATCGCTCAAGATAGACGCGCAGCCGATCACCGTAACCGGCATAGCGATTAAAACGCCACCAAAAGACCTTACACAAATGGCAGGAGAACGTCTTTCATTATATGAACTTGCAGGCTGACATACAGCAACAGTACGACAGAGGATGTGGATTGGTGGGGTGACTTCGCCGCAAAAAACATTGT
>Ga0082212_10006156_pt1 | contig 16187 bp, 13 predicted proteins | sample TergutNt197P3_FD_71548 | JGI IMG/M metagenome (GOLD analysis project Ga0082212, IMG submission 71548) | Neocapritermes taracua P3 segment gut microbial communities from Petit-Saut dam, French Guiana - Nt197 P3 | ecosystem: Host-associated > Arthropoda: Insects > Digestive system > Gut ... | reverse complement strand
AACCCTGTCGGGATTCATTGGTAATACGGATGTTAAGATTGAAAAGTATGACAGCATCACCGGTGATCTCACAATGAGTGGCAAGGATGGGTTTTGGTATTATGCTATTAATTCAAATTTATCACTCGCCTACTATATAGCGAGCGCGTCAACAACCATAAGCCTCGGCGGCAGGTATCAATATGTTAGAATAAAATCTAATGCCGGTGATAATTCTTTCCCGGTAACGATAAATAACACAACTTATGGAATTACCCTAACTGCAACATATTCTTTTAATATTTAATTTTTCAGCGCTAAAGACCAAGGCGGGGGTTTACTCCCGCCCAAATCCACACAAATTGAGTTCCGCCCATTTGCTCTGCTTAACAAAAATTTTATAATAAAAAAAATTCTTGACTTAAGACTAATCTATGTTAAGATATTTTCAGGTAATTTTATGACTTCATGTCAAATAATTTTAGAGAAAAATAACCTATCGTATGAAAACCATAGACCTCAACAACATTGAGCCCTTTGAAATTGCATCTATCCGTCCTCCGACAGAGAACTCCAGCCTGTCGTTTAGAGTTACAAGGAGCTGCTATTGGAATAAGTGCAAATTTTGCCCTGTATATAAAACAGGCCGCCGCTTTTCAAAAAGACCCCTTGAAGAGATTAAAACCGATATATCCAACGCCAAACAGATAGACGACCTCCTCCATGAAAACGGCATCGGCATGCCGGACTATTCCGAAGCCGATTATTACAGGGTATCCTCTCTGATTAATGAAATCAAACAGAGCAAAAATCTATCGGATAAACCGGAAACCGGCATTCAAGATACAGATAATGACGATATGGATGAAAGGATGAAATGGTTTATGTCATGGTTTAAAGATAAGCCTGTTTTGGAAGAGAGCATATACCATATAATATCATGGAGAATCGGCGGCGGAAAGACATGCTTCCTTGGAGATGCAGACTCTCTCATTTTAAAACCGGACTTTTTACATGACATTACAGGTCATATTAAAAATAATTTCCCCTCATTGGAGAGATTTACAATATATGGAAGAACCAGAACGGCGGCTCAGGTCCGTTCCCTTGACGAGCTAAAAGAATTTTATAACGCCGGAATCAACCGCGTCCATTTTGGGCTTGAATCGGGATCCGACAATGTACTGTCGTTAATCAACAAGGGGGTTACTGCTGCGCAGCATATTGAAGGCTGCTTAAAGGTAAAGGGGGCCGGACTTTCATGCTCCATATATATTATGCCCGGTCTTGGCGGGAGCAGATACTCGCAGGAAAACGCAATGGAAACCGCCAAAGTAATTAATGCTATTGAACCCGATTTTGTCAGACTGCGAACCCTTGAAATATTCCCATCTACGCCCCTTGAGGCTATGCGCATAGACGGTTCTTTCATAGAGGCATCCGAGGAGGAGGTCGTGCAGGAGTTAAAAATTCTGGTTGAGAACATTAAATGCAATACTGAGATATTAAGTGACAGCGCATCTAACCTGCTCGATATTTACGGATCATTGCCCCGCGATAAAGAAATTATGCTTCGCGTAATAGATTCATACCTTTCATTCTCTCCAAGGGAAAAACTCGAATTCAGCTTTAACTCAAGGCTAAGATCATTTATGGGTCAGTATGGATCGCTAAGTGAAGACATTTACATTCAATTAAGTCCTTTTATAACAGGCAACTCAATCGATATTCATAGTATGACCGACGCCGATATTGCATCGATAATTAAACTCATACGCTCAAAGTTGATGCCGTAACTCGGGAGGTCATTTATACCCTGTTCCGACAAATTACATGTAAAATTTATTATCTTGCAATTGAATAATATATATTATAGTATTGACACGATTTTTATTTAAATCCCGTAGGGGACGATGGCAATCGTCCCGTCGAATCATAGACGGATTATATAAAATCATCGGTTCTATTGAAAGAAGATAATACAATAACATTTTTAATATAATTTAAAATATAGGAGATAAAATATTATGTCATTGCCGGATAGAAATAACCCTTACAATTTTAAAGAGTTTTTGGATTGGAGAGAAAATGTTGACTATTATGCAGACGATCTATTTTTTCAAAAAGTCCTCAAGCGCTATACCGGTTCCGAATGGGGACAGGTAAATGAAGCCGCCAAATCTATCTCTCCTAAAGTTTCGCAGCGCTGGAGAAAAATGAGTGAAGCTATCGCTCGTCCGGAAAAGCAGCCCTTTATTCTCCATTATGACGGATTAAATAACCGCATCGACCGTTTAGTCAGACCTTTAGAGACTGAAATCATGGAACAGGAAGTATTCGGCGAAGGTATTTTTTCAGACAAAACTTCACCCTGGACAAGATTGGCTAAGATGTATCTCATTTACCAAAACGGCGAAGCCTGCATTGCCTGCCCCATGACTTGCACCGAAGGGATGATTGCCATTATAGAAAAATATCCCGACAGCCCGGAACTCAAACAGATTCTGCAGCATCTAAAAGAGGGGATAAACGGTGAATTTGCCATAGGCGCTCAATACCTGTCTGAAATTCAGGGAGGCTCTGACGTTCCTGCCAATGTATTGGAAGCGGTGGAGGAAAACGGTCAGTGGAGGCTTTACGGCACAAAATTTTTCTGCTCAGCTACTCATGCCGATTATGCGGTAGTAACAGCCAAGCCTAAAGGTTCCGAAAAAGTAGCCCTATTCACAGTCCCGTCATGGCTGCCCGGCAATAAAGAGAAAGAGATACGCAACGGATATACTATTGATAGAATCAAATGGAAGATGGGCACAAGTGAATTAACAACGGGCGAGCTGACCTTTAACGGCGCCGTGGCTTATCCGGTAGGTCCTTTGGAAAAAGGGGTAGCCAATGTTGTAGGAGTGGTTTTAACATATTCCCGCCTTACAGTAGGTCTGTCAAGCGCCGCTTTTATGACTAAAGCGGTAAGAGAGGCAAAGGCATATGCTAAATTCAGGGAGGCTTTCGGTTTGAAAATCGAACAATTCCCTATGCTGGCCTATCAATTAAACCGGATGGAGCATAGCGCTAAAAGGACTACAGCCGGCGCCTTTAAACTCTATAAATCCTATTTGGATCTCCCCGGCGGCTTAAAGGGAGGGCTTAGCCAGGATGAGCCGCTGCCTGTTATAAAACAGCGCTTTGAAGTCAGAGAATTAATCATGCTGCAAAAAATGGCAGGCGCCTGGGATGCTACAAGCACTGTCAGGGAAGCTATGTCGGTATTTGGCGGACATGGGGTTATGGAAGACTTCTCCAGCCTGCCCCGCTTTTATCGCGATACTGCGGTAAACGAATTATGGGAAGGCCCCAGAAACGTACTATTGACTCAAGTCCATAGAGATTTTCAGAGAGCGGCTGCATGGTATGATCCGGGCGAATTTGTTAAAAATATTTTAGCAGGCTCTTCTCCCGAACTGATAGACCGGCTGGCGGCTGAGATGATAAGATTGCTGGCTCATCCGAATCTTTTTACATTAGATGCCAAGACTTTAGAGATATGCGAGAGCTGGGATAAATTCTGTCATGATCTGTTTCATGCATATCAAGATTTAGCGCTTCAGGAAGTAGAAAACAGTTAAAACCGAAAGGGCGCGTAGATTTTTCCGTGACATCCCCACAGGGGAGGATCTCTGCGCGCCCCATATTTATCTGTGTAAAAGCTCACTCCATATCCCAAAAAAAATCCTTATTGGTTAACTCTCTCTCCTTTGATTTACTATTTTTCTCAGGATCAATTCTGTTCTCTTCAGCCAACTCTAAGTTTATAATCTCCAACTGATCCTCTAAGTCGGATGTTTCATTCTCCCAATACTCTTCGGTTCCAAAGTGCGGAAAAATTTGCGGAAACATAGGATCGTCCCATCTTTTAGCAATCCATGCCGCATAATTTATATACCTCAAACCCCTTAAAGGCTCAATCAATTTCAGCCATGAATTGTCAAAATGCCGAAACTCCCTATATCCTTCTAAAAACAGATTTAATTCTCTGCGTATATCGGCGCTCCTTGAACTTGTGAGCATCCATATATCCTGCACTGCCGGGCCGATGAGTGAATCATCAAAATCAAGAAAGAAAAAAGCATCTTCCCTCTTTAATAAATTCCCAAGATGACAATCACCATGAATTCTATGGAAAGGAACAGACCCGGCAAGCGAGTCATAAATCTTTACAATCTCATTAGCAGCATATACATATCTCTCTAAACAATGAGCCGGTAAAAAATTATTATCTAAAAGAAAGTGCAGTGATCTGATCCCGTATGATTCTCCGCTCAATCTTAATCTATGCTTAAACTCCTTTGCCGCTCCGTTGTTATGAATCCTTGCAATCAATCTTCCGATATTTATCATATCATAATCAGATAATTCCCCGGGAATTCTCCCCCCTGTCCTTAACCATACTGTAAAGTATATGCCGTCGCGACAATGAACCGATTCACAGTCAGAAAACTTTAACGGCTTACAGACAGTAATTTCATCGCCATCCAGATCAAAAAGAAATTCATGCTCCTCCATAATCTGTTCTAATGTCCACCTATCCGGTCTGTAAAACTTAACTATTACATGCGAATCATCTTCAAGTTTGAGGTCATATACCCTGTTTTCATAGCTGTTTAAGACCATGTAGTGACCTGTAAGCTCAAATCCGCTCTTCTCTGCTGCGTCAATTACCTTATCCGGGGTTAGATTAAAAAACTGGCTGCTCATCTCATTTTAATACGCGAAAACTATCCGCTATCAGGGCAGTCTCTTTAACATAAAAATGCAGATCAACAGGGACCGAATTTGAGAATCTGATCATATAAATAAACTTTTGACCTTCATCAAAAATCTTATCGCTCAGTCTAAATTCATTAGTCCCCTCATATTGCTCTTTATATAAATTCCACTTCTCTTTAGTAAATATCCTTACATAAAACAGCTCGGAATAACCCTGAGAAACATTCAAAGATTGCCATTCATTTACCCTTGTAGGGAGGGCAAAATATACAACAGGTATATCTATCTTTGAATCTATTATCTCAATCCTTTCAAAATCCCCGTAGTTCATCCAGCCATCAGGAAAACGTATTGAAAATTTATATTTGTAATTAGTATAATTCAGACGGGATTGCGGATCACTCCCTTTGCATAGACAAAATGATCCCAAAGAGATTATTATGAGTAATGTTATTTTCCTGTTCATGAATATATTTTATTCCATATAACTATATATGCAATAAAAAAAAGTCTATGATAATAAAATTACAAACTATCCTAAAAAATCCATATCAACCGTAAAAAACGAAAAAAACTTAATTTATTTATTTTTATTATAGTCAATATTAAATAGATAATTCAAATAAAATTTCAATCCCTGTCTCAAGGCGTATTTTGAAATTTTTGTGCAATGATTCAGGTTTTATATAAAGAGGTAAACTTTTAAAATGAAAAAATTTTTTGATTATTTAATAGAACAAAAACTTCTCATCAGTTTGCTTATTATGATGATACTTTTCGCCGGTCTCTTCTCAGTTATGAACTTAAACAGAGAAGCTATTCCTGACGTAACATTTGATATGGTGACTATCATTACAATTTTTCCCGGAGCATCCCCAAATGATGTTGAGGAGCTGATCTCAATACCAATTGAAAAGAGCCTAAGAAGCGTATCCAATCTCGATAAGGTAAGATCCTATAATGTAGAAAACGTGTCTCAAATAGTTGTCTTTATTGAAGATTCCGCCCCAAACAAAAAAGATATAATACAGGATATTAAGGATGCAGTTGAACAGGTAAGCGGATTGCCCGAAAGCGCCATGACGCCTCTTGTAAGCGAAGTTAAATTTGATGTGACCGAAGTTTTATCTATAGCATTTATGGCAAAAGAGGATGAAAATGTTCCCTATTCCAAACTTAGAGAATTTGCAAAACAGATGGAGGATTATTGTTATAATATCGAAGGTGTAGCTAAAATCGAAAAATTCGGATATTATGACAGAGAGTATCTTGTTGAAGTGCAGCCGCAGGCATTGGAGGTGCAGCGCATAGGATTAAATACTGTTATAAATACTCTAAAGATGAGGAATGTAGATTTTCCGGGCGGACCTTTGCGTGAAGGAGAAAAAGAATATGTACTTCGTACAAAAGGACAATTTAAAAACGCAGAAGAGATACGAAATACCGTAATTCGCGGAAACGACGTTGGGTTTATTCTTCGCATAAAAGACGTAGCAAAAGTAACCGATACCTTTGAGGAAGCGGATGTTCATCATCGCTATAATGGGAAAGAGGCGATTATATTTAAACTTTATAAAAAGAGAGCTTATGATGAAATAGATACGGCTGCCAGGATCAGAACAGCTGTTGCAAAACATAACATCTCAGGATTTGAAGATATAACTTTTGCAGTATTTAACGATATGAGCGAATTTACTTCTTCTCGTCTGGAGTCTGTAATTGATAATGCTGTTGTCGGATTTTGTGTTCTTACAATATTTATTATGCTTATGCTGGGACGCCGTATGACCGGAATAGTTATGCTCGCCATTCCCCTTACTTTCATGCTTACATTTATATGTATGAAGATAACAGGATTAACTCTTAATATAATAAGCATGTTCGGTATAATTATGGTGCTGGGCATGGTGGTGGATTTTAGCATAGTTGTTACGGAAAACAGCTATAGATATAAGGAGCTCGGATTAAGTAAAAAAGACGCCGTCTCTAAAGGTATTGTTGAGATATTCGGATCGGTTACCGTTACATTGCTCTGTATTATTACCGCTTTTATGCCTCTTCTGCTTATAGGGGGCATGATGGGTAAATTTATTAATGCAATTCCGGTTGTTATTATAATATCAATGATAGCTTCATGGGCTGTTGCTTTTTTTATTCTTCCGACATGTTTAAATTTATTGTTGTCCGACAATATCGAAAAAGAAAAAAAACCTCTAAAGGATGAAATTACCCCTCTTTCTGCAAAGAAAAAGAGAGTTATACCTAAAGAAGAAGAGATTGAGGGGGCAAAAAAAGAAAAAGATTCCTTTGAAAAAATTCAAAACGTCTACCGCAAGTTTTTAACCTATTCTTTAAAACATAGATATATTACTATAGCTATTATGATTCTTATTTTTATTATAAGTTTATCTCTTATACCGGGTCTTGGATTTAAATTTATGACAGCAGGGGGAGAAGAACAGATAAGAATTACGGTAAGGCTCCCATTTGAAACCAATCTTGCCGCAAACTTAAAAGAGATGAAAAAAATGGAATCTATAATATTGGAAACAGTAAGAGAAGATGAATTTAAAAGTCTGCATTTATATGTAGGAGAAGAATTTACTATTATAATAGACCCAAAGCCAGGCAAGGCTACATATAAAAGCACCTTTGATATAAAATTTGTTCCTGAAAAAGAGAGAAAACGTATTTGCGACGAGATAACCGCAGAGATCAGAAATACATTACAAGAAAAACAGGCCGAAGGAGCATTTGCAAAAGAGATATCTTTTAAAGTAGAAATTGCCGAGCACGGACCTCCTGTAGGAAAGCCTGTTAATGTTGAGCTTAGAGGTAAAAATTTTACAGAGCTTTCTAAAATTGCAGATGAATATGTGGAATACCTGCAGACAATAGATGGAGTTTATGATATAAATGTTGATCTTGAAGAGGGGAAAACAGAATATCACTATAGGATTAATGAACAGATGGCAGCTTTAACCGGAGCATCAACACAAGATATTGCAAATGCATTAAATGCTTCATATTTGGGAGCTGTGGCTACAAAAGTAAATCAGTTTGAAGAATCCGTAGGCGTTAGAGTCCGTTTTGACGAGAAAGCAAGAATTAATAAGAGCAGTTTGGCAGATGTAAAAATAACAAATAATACAGGGGGATTGATCCCTTTAAATCGGGTAAGCAATATGAATATTACAAGCAGCTATTCACACATAAACAGACTTAACTTTGAAAGACTTGTGCAGGTTCAGGCTGAAGTTGATATTAAAAAAACTACGCCTCTCGATGTTGAAAAAAAACTTGTTGGTAAATTTCACGACATTCATGAGAGATACCCTAACAGCGAAATAGCTTATGGCGGTGAAAGTGAAGACACAGATAAATCCGTAGGCGAATTAGGAACGTTGTTTATTATAGCTCTTATGGTAATATTGTTTATGCTGATTTTGTATTATAATTCAATTATGATCCCTATAATAGTTATGATTGCAATTCCTTTTGTTCTTGTAGGAATTGTTTTTGCTCTTTATACGCATGGGCAGCCCCTTTCATTTATGAGTATGCTGGGAATGTTCAGCTTAGCAGGGGTTATAGTAAGCAATACATTGGTCTTGGTAAGTTTTATAAACGGATTCAGGGAAGAGGGGAAAAATCTTATGGATTCACTTATAGAAGGGGGTGTGGTGAGATTGCGTCCCATACTTTTAACAGCAGGAACTACAATATTATCACTTCTTCCCACTGTTTATGGTTTTGGCGGAAAGGATTATATGGTCGCTCCCTTAGCATTAGCCTTTGCTTACGGCCTGTTATTTGCAACTTTTATTACTCTTATTTTAGTGCCATGCTTTTACCATGTAGCAGAGGACATTAAATGGGTTGTTGCAGGGAAATTAGCCAAAATTAGAATTCTAAAAAGAATTTAATCTATCTGCTTAAATTCTTTCTGATTCTATATCTTAAGACTAAGCCTGTCGTATTTAAAATCAAAACCAATGATATTAGAATAATGGCAGTGCCGTATTGTATATGCCGTGTAGCCTGAATATGCGTTCCTGCTGTTGCCATAACATAAATATGATACGGCAAAGTCATAACCTCGTCAAATATTGATGAGGGCAGGTCGGGAGAAAAAAATGCCGCTGCCGTAAACATTATCGGCGCCGTCTCCCCTGCAGCGCGTCCTAATGAAAGCATAACCCCTGTCATAATTCCGGGGAGCGCGCTTGGCAATACCGCCTTATATATTGTCTGCCACTTTGTTGCTCCAAGCGATAAGGATGCCTCCCTGTAGGTATCCGGAACCGTCTGCAAAGCCTCTTCGGTTGATCTGATGATTAGAGGGAGATTAAGGAGTCCAAGAGTTAATGATCCTGCAAGGATAGAAGTGCCGAACTCAAAAAATATTACAAAAAGCGACAGACCAAATAATCCGAATATAACCGAAGGTACGCCTGCAAGATTATTTATCCCAAGTCTTATGACCTTTACAATCTTTGGATTTTTTGCATACTCGGTAAGATAGATTGCAGTTATTATTCCAATCGGTATTGAAACAATTGATGAACCTAACATAAGATAAAATGTTCCAAGGATAGCGGGGAATATACCCCCCTCTGTCATTTCATTTCTTGGCATCTCGGTCAGAAATTCTATTGATATAGCTGAAATTCCATTTTTAAAAATATATCCAAGGAAAAAAATAAGAAACAGCAATAGAAAAATTGTCAAGATACGGATTATAGAAAACCCTATAATCTGAATAATATCACTCTTTGCTTTCATAAACTCTCTACTTACTCTTAAATTTGTATCTGCTTGATAAATAATCTGCCGTTATATTAAAAATAAATGTAATAATAAATAGTATAATCCCGATAGCAAAAAGCGCCCTGTAGTGTACTCCGCCGACTGCCGCCTCTGCCATCTCTGCCGCAACATTTGATGTTAATGGTCTGACAGGATCAAAGATAGATTTTGGAATAACAGCGGCTCCCCCTGCGACCATAAGTACAATCATAGTCTCGCCGATAATTCTTGATATACCTAATATAATAGCAGTCCAGATTCCTGACAGCGACGCAGGTATAACTATATGAACAACGGTCTGCCATCTATTTGCTCCCAGAGCAAATGAAGCCTCTTTAAGGCTGATAGGGATTGATGATATGGCATCTTCCGAAATGCTTGTTATTGTCGGAATCGCCGTAAATGCCAGCAGCAATGAAGCATTGAGGAGATTTAATCCCGAATCTATACTAAAATTGCCAATTAAAAAAGGCGCCAGAACAACCATGCCAAAGAATCCTATTACGACAGATGGGATAGATGCAATGATCTCAATTAAAGACTTAATAACCTCTTTAACTTTACCCTTAGCAAGCTCCGATATATATATGGCGGCTGCCAGGCTTATCGGAATAGCAATCAGTGAAGCTATAATTGTAATAAAAATAGAAGCTATAATTAATGGGAATATTCCTAATCTTAGATTATCGCTCGCAGGATACCACTCCTTCCCAAAGATAAAATCTAAAACAGCAACATCTTTAAAGAGGGGCAGCCCCTCTTTTATTAAGAAAAACATAATTGCAAAAAGAATTAATAGAGATGTTATGCTTATAATTAAAAAAAATTTCTCTATTAAATAATCAAATATTAAGCTATAGCTCTTATTTTGTTTATCCGTCATTATTTCAGCAATCCCCCCGCAGAGTCAATTGTAACAATAAAAGTTGAACCTCTATTATCAGAGGTAACCGAAACATCCCACCCCATGGTCATAACAGCGTGCTTAACAATAGAGAGACCCAAACCGGTTCCACCTGTCGCCCTTGATCTGCTCTTATCCACACGATAAAACCTCTCAAAGATTCTATCTATAAATTCCTGAGAAATACCTATCCCCGTATCAGAGATTTTTATCGATAGATTATTTTCAGATTCTACTCCCTCTATTGTAAGCGTCCCCCCTTGGTTATTATAGCTGATCCCGTTATCAATAATATTAAAGAATATCTCCTCTGCCAAAAATCTATTCCCAACAACAGAATAGTTAAGAGCACTCTTTAGATTATTAACTACACCTATACCCTTATTTGCAATTTTAAGCGAAAGGAGTTCAACGCATCGTTCAATAATAGCTTTCAGGTCAATCATCTCCTTCTCAAATCCCTTAGAGGATTCTATCATGCTTAATTTAATTATATCCTGAATCAAAGAGTTCTGCCTATCAATGTTATCTATTGCGCTCTCTATAAAATTCATTACTATCTCTCTGTTGTCATAATTCTCCTGTATTGTCTCAAGATAACCCTTTACTATTGCAATAGGAGTTTTAAGCTCATGCGATACATTGCTTATAATGTCCGATTTAATCTTCTCTATTTTTTTCTTTTCAGAAATATCATGGAGTATAATTAAAATCCCCTGTATAATATTCTCCTTTCTTATTGGGGTAAGAACAAACTCAAAATATCTGTCGTTATACATCTCGGCTTCAAATATCTCTATTTCACCCGCTTTAAGATTTTTTTCTATTTTACTATTAAGCATGCTATTGCGTATTATCTCAAAATACTGCTTGTTTTTTATATCCGCGCTGATATCAAGCATTGCTAAAAATGAATCGTTGTTTATAACGATATATTTATTGGAATCTACCATTGCAATTCCGGCATTTATGCTGTGGAGTATAGCTTCCAGCTTTTTACGCTCCAATATAAGGTTATTTATAGTCTCTTCAATAGTATCAGCCATTCTGTTCAACGACTTCTGAAGCAGCCCTATTTCATCTCTGCTGTAATTTAAAAATCTCTTTTTGTAATCTCCGTTTGCAAAGTCTGATGCAAACCTGATTGTATCTTTAAACGGCTTGGTAACTATTAAGGATATAATTATTATAAGAGCAATAAAGAGAAAAAGTATAACAGCGGTTACATTAAAAACAACCTGTTTCAGCGAAGCAGCACTCTGATCTATTTCATAGAGAGGTTTGGATAATCTGATAATATACTCCTCTCTGCTTAAAGCATAATAGAGCATATTGGTCTTAAGGGTGTTGCTATATCTTGTTGAAAAGCCATAACCTGAACTTAAAGCGTCAATAATCTCTTTTCTATATTGATGATTATCAAGGCTGGAAAAATCGGCTATATCCGAATCTGCAATTACCGATCCCTCTTTTTTTAGAATAGTAATCCTAAGATCCATTATCTCCGAAAATTTAGACACAATCTTTGTAAGATCGGAAGAGGGCGCAGGTTTAATTGAGAGATCATCTAATTCCAAACCGATCAGCTCGCTATATCTGGACATCTCCATTTTAATAATATTAATATGACTCGACTTTAATTCATTTCCAACCAGTACAAAAATAATAACATTTAAAATCACAGTTAATGATATAAATGAAAATATAAGTTTATTGCTTAACCTGTTTAACATGCTACTCCTTAAATCCGTAACCTATACCGGAAAAAGTTGTTATGATATTCTTATAAGAACCAAGTTTTTTTCTAAGATTCATTATATGAACGTCAATGGTTCGGTCTACAACAAACACATCCTCCCCCCTAACGCTGTTGATGATATTATCACGGGTAAATATCTTTCCCGGGCTTTCCATAAACAGCGACAGCATGTTAAGTTCGGTTTTGGTTAATTTAATCTCTTCGCTGTCAACCCTTAACGAGTATTGCTCAAGATTCAACTCAACACCCTTATACTTTAACAATTTACCTCTAACTTCATCTGAGGACTCAACAGATCTTCTAAGAACAGCCTTTATTCTGGATCGCAGTTCCTTAATGCTGAACGGCTTTGTAATATAATCATCCCCCCCTAATTCAAGTCCTAAAATTTTATCAAACTCTTCGGACTTTGCAGAGAGGAAAATTATCGGAATAGATTTAAATTTTTTATTGGAGCGTATATCTTTACAAAATTCAAATCCATCCTTACCCTCCATCAATATATCGAGTATTATCAGATCAGGCGTTGCCGATTCAAGACCTTTAGCAGCTTCAACCGCCGATGAAAATAGAGAGACCAAATAGCCTTCACTCTCAAGATTAACCTTTAAAATCTCCCTTATATCCTTTTCATCATCTATTGCAAAAATATGTTTCTTCATCTTCTATTTTGACTTTACCTTTATACTTTTATGTCTGATATCATCCCCCTGTATATAGTAAACAGCCCTCTCTGCAATATTTGTTGCATGATCGCCGATACGCTCCAAGGCTTTTGCTATTGCTATTAAAGAGAGACTTTGCGGTATATTTTTAAATGATTCAACCATATATGTAAATAACTCCCTGTTGACCTGCATATTGAGCTTATCTATTTCATCATCCATTGCAATAACCGCTTTAGCCTTTTCAACACTCTTTTCGGTTATAGATACAAAGCTCTCTTTAATCATATCAACCGCAATTTCGCTCATTCTTGGAATATCTACAAGAGGCTTAATTAATGGCTGACCATTAATCTGCAGTACCTGATGCGCAATATTTACTGCAAGGTCCGCTATCCTTTCAAGGTCGGTATTAACTTTAAGTATAGCAAGAATAAACCTTAAATCCGTTGCAGCAGGCTGCCGTGTAGCAAGAATTTTTATACACTCATTATCAATATCAATCTCCAACTGATCTATTAAAGAATCATTTTGAACAATCTTTTTTGATAGTTTTATATCCCCTTTCTTTAATGATGCTATTGCAGAGGATACGGCTTCAATGGAGAGATCCGCCATATTAAATATCTTCATCTTAATATTTTCTATATCTATCTCAAGGTGTGTAAGCATTATAATCTCCTGAAATTAATTCAATATATATCCGGCCTTTATTTGCAAGCATATCAATTTTTAACCGAATTTTCCTGTTACATAATTTTCAGTTAAAAGATTGCCCGGTTTTGTAAATATAATCTCCGTTCTATCAACCTCAATAAGTTCGCCCAAATAGAAAAAAGCGGTATAATCGCTGACCCTTGCAGCCTGCTGCATATTATGGGTTACAATAATTATTGTATAATTCTTTTTTAGTTCCTGAATAAGTTCCTCTATCTTTTGGGTGGATATAGGGTCCAGGGCCGATGCAGGCTCATCCATAAGTATAACCTCAGGCTGAACCGCTATTGTCCTTGCAATACAGAGCCTCTGCTGCTGTCCTCCCGATAGACTCATTGCAGATTTATTAAGCCTATCCTTAACCTCATCCCAAAGAGCCGTACTTTTTAATGATCTTTCAACCGTACTCTCAATATCATACTTATCTTTAATCCCTTTAATCTTTAAGCCATAAGCTATATTATCATAAATAGACTGCGGAAACGGATTAGATTTTTGAAAAACCATGCCGACTCTTCGCCTAAGAGTTGTTACATCATAATTATGGCTATAGATTGAATCTTCATCAATCAATATCTCCCCTGTCATTTTAGTCCCTTGAATAATGTCATTCATCCGATTAATACATCTAAGAAAGGTAGATTTTCCGCATCCTGACGGACCGATTAGCGCGGCTACCGAATTTTTCTCAACGGTTAAATTAATATCTTTAAGGACATGGTTTTCTCCGTAATAAAATGAAACGTCCTTTACAATAATTTTATAATCCATTCATTTATTCCATAAAAAATATATAGATTTTAACATAAACCTCATGTATAACAATTCTGCCATGAGCCTTATCCCCTATAATCAATTATTTATGAAGAAAATATAAATTTTTTGTTAAGATTGGCATTGAACATTTCATCTGATAGTAATAATTAATTTCATTACCATGCAATATTTATGATAATTTAAATAAATCTTTATAAAAAATTTATATCTGGCGCCTAAATCTCAAAGAACAAAAAAATAAAAAAATTTTGGATGGTAAAAAAATGATACAGTTCATTAAAAGGTTTTTCTTCTTTGCACTTCTTGGGGCGGTAGCAATATCAGCCGGATGTTCAAAAAATAGCGGCAGCAAGGTTGTAATAAAGGGCTCTACAACCGTACTGCCGATAACTCAAAAGACAACCGAAGAGTTTAGAAAGAGCAATAAAATATCAATCACCATAGAGGGGAGCGGGTCAGGTAATGGCATAAAGGCGCTTCTTGACGGGACGTGTGATATTGCAAATTCATCAAGGGAGATGAAAGCCGAGGAGCTTGCAGATGCAAAAAACAGAGGCATAGAGATTCAGGAGATTACAGTTGCTATTGATATGATAGTCCCTGTAATTAATAGTGCAAATCCGATAGAGAATATTACTATGGCGCAATTAAAGGCTATTTATGACGGATCAATCAGCAACTGGAAACAGCTTGGCGGAAATGATGAAAATATAGTCGCCATATCACGCGATACAAGTTCAGGCACTTATGAGATCTGGCATGAAAAGGTTATGAAAAAAACCGATGTAAAGAGCGACGCTCTTCTTCAGGCTTCAAACGGCGCAATAGTCTCTGCAGTAGCGGGAAATCCAAAGGCTGTGGGGTATATCGGCTACGGATATATCGATTCATCCGTTAAGGCATTGGTTGTTGATAAGGTAACTCCTACTATTGAGAATGGAAAAGCAGGGACATACCCAATTTCAAGAAAACTCTATATGTATGTGAACAAAAATAAGCTCTCCGATGATGCAAAAAAATATATCGATTTTGTTTTAAGCGCAGAGGGACAAAAGCTCGTAAAAGAGACAGGTTTTATTTCAATTAAGTAATAATTTTTTCGCTCCTTATATGCAGGAGGCTGTCCATTAATTGGTCAGCCTCCTCTCTTTTTTTATGTTAACGCAGATTTTTTCATAGTTTTTTCTTGACAAATTGTAATATTTATATTACAGATAAAAAATGCCGACGATACGAAAGACTAGTGTTTTTAGAAAATGGATGAAAAACCTAAGGGACGTTATTGCTAAAGCAAAACGACTCGCCAGTGAAGATGAGGAAGAAGACAATGAAAACGAGTAAATGGGATATGGCAGAATTTATGGATACCAAAGAGGACATAATTGCCCATCTTACGGTTGCCCTTGAGGAGAATGATATTGATTTTCTTTTAAACATTCTGAATGCCTTAGCCCGCTCAAAGGGGATGGCGCAAATTGCTGCAGAATTAGGAGTTTCCCGTGAAGGGTTATATAAATCCCTTGCACCAGGGAGTAATCCCTCCTTTGGAACAATTGTAAAAACTCTTGATACTCTCGGTTTCAAACTCAACATAAAATTAAAATCAGCCTCTTGATAAAACTTTATCTAAAGTCTATAAAAAATCCCGCATAAAAAAATTCTTGACAAAAATATCATAAAAAATTAAAAAGAGGAAAAGTTTTATAAATTAAAAAAAGGAGGAAAAAAAAGATGAAACACTATTTTAAAAACTTATCTATTCGCGCGCGTTCTCTCTCTCTCTCTCTCTCTCTCTCTCTCTCTCTTCCTTTTT
>Ga0082212_10006155_pt1 | contig 16190 bp, 2 predicted proteins | sample TergutNt197P3_FD_71548 | JGI IMG/M metagenome (GOLD analysis project Ga0082212, IMG submission 71548) | Neocapritermes taracua P3 segment gut microbial communities from Petit-Saut dam, French Guiana - Nt197 P3 | ecosystem: Host-associated > Arthropoda: Insects > Digestive system > Gut ... | reverse complement strand
TGCTGTTTGAGAAAAAACCATTTATAAGACCGTATGCGTATTGTCTAAACAACCCAGTACGTTACATTGACCCTGATGGGAATGATGAATATGAATTTGACACAAAAGGAAATCATGTGCGAACAATTGGAAATGACAAGGCGGATGTTATTAGAATTGTAAATGAAGAAAGAAAAGAAATATCATCAAAAACATACGAAGCACAAACTGTTACTGGTATATCTTCTGGAAAAGACGGTGAAAATGCTGTATTAGAAACAAAAGATAACAGTTCAAGAAAAGATATATTTAAATTTCTTGCGAATAACACAAACGTTGAATGGGGAACTATTAAAGCCAGGGATGTAGATAGAACAAAGCTAAATATTATTGGAACAACTAATTCATCAAGCAGAGAAGGTTTTGGAGTATTATATATGGACCAGATTAAGGAAGAAGGAGGACGTATTAAAGAATATACACATAGTCACTGGGACAACCCATCTATAAATTATAATGGTCCTTCAGGATATGGTATGCCTGGGCAACAAGCTCCCGAACCTTATGGCGATAAAGCCGCGACAGCAATCTATTGGAATGGTGGAAAAACAAAAATCAAACTCTATGATGCAAGAGAAAAAATATTTTACAATTTAACTCCAAAAGGATATAATACAATGGGAAAATGGTAATATGAAAAAAGTAATATTATGGTCGTATTATGCTATATTATCTCTGTTTTTTATTTCATGTACTCCTAAAAAAACGGTACGAGTTATTCATGCAAAAAACATGAGTATTCCTAAAATTTATTCGTGGGATTCCCGAATTTATCTGTGTGCAAAATATACTTTTGTTTATTGGAATGGTGGAGATTCTATTGAAGAAATAGAGACTTGTACTTGTAATAATACATTGGTTCAGTTACTCGAATGGGAAGCAAACAGATATTCCGAACCCAATAGATTTATAACCTATACTCTCATAATTTGGGATACGAATTTTGTTGTCAATCATGTACTTCCATTAATTAGAGAAGAAGAAGATAGAAAAAAAATAAAATATACACTTGCAAATAGTAATGACAGCACATTTAACAACATTATTGACTTTAATAATAAAGTAATAATAAATGACAAAATGTACTATTATCCAATTAATGTAAAAGCATGTATTAGTATTACATCTGTTGACTATGAGTGGTTTAAAACTATTGTCCCTCAAAGTTCATGGATTTACGTACCGTATTGTTTTGGTGATGAAAAAAAGATGCAGATAAGATTACTTATCCCCTTATTGGGGGAGTGTACCATGTGGAACAAAAAGAAGATAAACTATTGAAAACATGTACGTTATGAATTGTATTTATTGCCAAAACCCCATTGGCGCAAGTTTAACGAAAAATAACTTTTACCAGCGTAGAATATAATATATTGCAAAAACTTACGTTGTTTTATAAAATGTTTTGTATGGTGGGATTGAGTGATTATAAGTTTATGAGAGGTACAAGTTGCAAATTTGCACCAAAAGGGGAATCTTTTGTCTGAACTGTGATTATAATGATTTAATGAGTGCTATGATTATAAATGAAAAGTCATAGTCGATTAGAAAATCATTATAATCATAAAAAAAGTTTTAAAAAAATGTATTTATATTCATTTTGTATTATTTTTTTTATTATCTTTGCAAATATGATTTAAAAGAGATGCATTATGAAAAGAACGATTATTTTATTGGTTGGTTGTGTTGTTTTGAGCGGGATGTTGTGTTCACAAAACATTACGTCGTCGTGTAAGCCTGCGGTTATTGGCTATGATAGTGAGGGTTCTGTAGGAGAACAATTAAGAGGTCAGCCATCCGAGACAGAATCTGCCCGTGATTTATTATTAAACTTTCACGTGGTAAAAAGTTTTGGAGGGGATATTTTGCCGTTAGCATATCCGTATGATATAAGTGTTACGAGTCGCTTGACGGTGATAGTGGTCTTTCACAGTTTTGACACGTTGGAGGAGTGTGGTGTATGGAGTGTGTCTCAGGGTGGGAAGCAGGTTACGGGATTGACAGACAGGCGGTTGATGCGTCCGCAGAGCGAGTATGAATACCCGGTAAAACGTCGAGGCATTCCGTTGATCAATACGAGTGTTCAAAGTTTTTCGAAGTTACGGGGCAAGTCGTTTGGCAATGAATTTGTGTTGGGAAGTTCGTTGTTGGATTCTACCGAGTCGTTATTTAGGGGCGCTATTGCGGAGTGTTATGTGTTTGACCGGTATATGAAGAAGGGTGAGGCATTGAAAATCGAGACGTATTTGGCACTCAAATACGGTATTACGTTGATAGAGTCGGATTATGTATCGAGCGGGGATGTTGTCTTGTGGGACTATTCAAAAAACGGTTTGTATTCCAATGGTATAGCGGGCTTGGGCAAGGACAGTGTGCTGGGTTTGGAGCAGAAGCAGGGTAGTTCGAGTGCGGAGCCGGATTTAATGACTATTTATGTTGGGGAAATTTCGGAGCGAAACTCGGACAATTTGCAAGCAATGGCAGAGCATCACTATTTGGTATGGGGTCATGATAATGGTTCGCTGTTTTGTGATGTAGATTCGGATCAGGATTATCCATTGATGGGGCGTAGTTGGTTGGTTCAAAGCACGCATAGTGCGGGCAATCCGTTTTCCACGACGGTACGGTTGCGAGTTTCGGACTATCCGGATAGCACGTTGCAATACTATTTGGTTATCGACCGTAGCGGTCGTGGGGATTTTGGTTCGCAGTCGGTGGAATACCTTCGTCAGAGTGGGGTAGATACGTTGGGATATGTTTATTTTAGCGAAGTGGTATGGGATTTAGACGGATCGGGCACGGATGCGTTTACGTTTTCATGTAAGAAGGAGATAGAGGAGCAGGAAGACTTTTCGGACACGCTTTTTGCAGATAAAGAGTACAAACAGAGGCGTTTTCCGCTACAGGGCAGTCTTTCGGAGTTAGTTGATAGTTATTATCAGTTGTATCCGAATCCTACCACGGGTAATTATCGTTTGTTAGCGGAATTGCCGTCGGCGGTGCCCATTGTGGTACGTGTTTATACGATGCAGGGCAGTTTATTGAAGACGTGGCAAGGGGAAGGGCGCCAACAGTATTTGTTTGAGGATTATCTTCAGACGCAGGGGAATTATGTGATTGAGGTGGAGACGGAGTATGAGAGGCGGGCATTTAACTTAGTGGTTGCGAGGTAGTTATGGGTTTTAGTTAGTTACGAGTTACGAGTTATAAGTTACGAGAAAAGAAAAAAAAGAAAAAAAAAGGGAAAAGAATTATGAAAAAAGGGTACGGGTTATTATCATTGTTGTTGTTGAGTTTGGGGTCGTTGGTGGTTATTTTTCGTGTGGGTTCGTCGGGTGGTTCGGTACGTTATGCGTCCGTTGGAGTGGGATTTGAGCGGGCGTATGCGGATTACAGTTGTTATCAAAGTAGTCAGGAGCTGGAAGATGCGGTTGGGGGTGAGTCTATTTCCCCGCATGTTACTTCTGATTATGAGCGGGTTATTCCGCTTTTGTCGGAGAGGATTTTGGAGGATAGGGCGGAGGGGAGCGGTATTTCATTGGTTCAAAGTCCGCAATTAAAAGATATATCATCTTCTTCTGCTTCGGTAGAGGCATCTCCTGTTGTTGATTTATATAGTGGTGAGGAGCGGGTAATAGGATATCGTCCGGAGCAGCCGGTTCATTCTTTGTCGGATGAATTTTTTTATTTGTTGATAGATAGTGTGATACCAGCAGATTCGAAGGTATTTTTGGAATATGAGTTGTATGGAGTGGGTGATAATACGCAGGTAAGTCGCAGCATTAATGATCAGCCTGTTTTTGGGGGTTATTTTGCTAGGGAACATGCGGAGTGGACGGTTCAGCGTGAGCAGATTAATCCTGAATTATTAAAAGTGGGCATAAATACGTTTCGTTTTTCGATAGGTTCGGAGGCGCGGTATTATTATAAGATACGTGATTTTCGGGTACGGGTAGTATTGGATGATAGGGGAGGCGATCGGGGAAATAAGAGGCAATTGGTTGTCAATCAGCCGACCACTTCGTATTACTATCGCCAGTATGGTTATGTAGAGGGTTTTGTAATGGGTGAGGGTTATGAGCGGGCGGAGATTCTCATTGGAGGCAAGCCGGTACGGTCTTATCAGGGAGAATTTGAGAGCATTGTCAATCGACACAATCAGGGCGAGGAGCATGGCAATGGGGCAGATGTGTTGCCGTCGCAAGGTTCGTGGGGTACGACGGTGGAGGCGGTATTTTCGGATGGTGAGGTCTTGCGTGTGGAAGTTAATTTTGAGCAGCCGGTGGAGTGGAGTTATTTGACGGGTTTTGATTCGGAGATTCATTTTTCGGAGCAGGCAGTAAGTGCGGAGGAGTCATTTAGTATAAGTTTGGGCGAAGTGGTATTGCGGGGTGATTCGGGCAGTTTGCAGGAGGGTACGACGTTGTCTATCACGGCATTGCGTTCGATGGACATGCCACGGTTGAATCCGGGCATGGTCAATGTCACGTTGGGCAATGCGGGTTATCGTTTTTTGCCACATGGTTCGCATTTTGCGAAGCCGTTGCAAGTAATGATGGGTTATGACAGTACAAAACTACCGAGGGGTCATTATCCTCAGGAGATACGGACGTATTATTATGATGAGGGTCGTAGGAGTTGGGTTGCGTTGTATCGGGATTCGGTGAATAAGGAAAATCATTTGGTATGTTCTTGGACGACGCATTTTACGGATATGATCAATGCGATTGTGCAGGCACCTGAGCTGCCTGAGACGCAGGAGTTTACTCCGACGTCGTTGAAGGAGTTGGAGGCAGCCAATCCGTCTTCTGGGATACAGTTGATGCCGCCACCGACGGCGAACAGTCAGGGTACGGCGAGTTTAAGTTATCTGATAAATGTACCTGCTGGCAGACAGGGTTTGCAGCCGAATTTGGCGGTAAGTTACAGCAGTGAGGCGGGCAATGGGTTATTGGGTATGGGCTGGGACATGCAGATACCTGCTATTACGGTAGATAATAAATGGGGGGTGCCTCGGTATTATCCTGATGCTGAGACGGAGACGTATTTGTACAATGGGGAAGAATTATTGCCTTCGGCGCGGTTGGAAAATGGATGGCATACTCCTCGGTATTCTTCGGGCAAACAATTTTATCCACGTGTTGAGGGAGGCTTTGACAGTATAGTTCGTCATGGAACATCACCGAGTAGTTATTATTGGGTAGTTACGGATAAGCAGGGGACGCGGTATTATTATGGGACGTATGATGGGTTGGTAGCGGATACGAGTGTATTGTTAAAGACGGAGCGTTCGCCATATAATATAGCTCAGTGGCCGTTGTGCAAGGTAGAGGATATTCATGGGAACACGATGCAGTATTGTTATACGATACGTTATCAAAAGAGTGAATATCAGCGGGAATTCCCGTGGATGTCGCCTGACAGTGCGACCAATCGTGCGGGTGCTGTTTATTTGGGTCAGCAATTGTGGTTGGATGCGGTAAGTTATACGGGTTATGGGGATACAGCGGGTTCGTATAAGGTAGTATTTAGCAGTGATAATTGTGATTTAGATTTTGCTCGTAGGATAGGGTGTGATGTGTTGGGGAAGGATTCGCTATCAAAGGCAAATGGTTCAAAAGACAACGTCATAAAAGAAGCCGTAGGCAAATCGGCAAAAGACACGCAAGGTTTTAGAGACGCTGCTGATAATCAATGCCGCATTATCATTTGCAAGCAAGATCAGCGGGGTAAGAAACTTGAAAATGTGCGATTTCGCTTAGACAACGGAGTGGAGTTAGTAACAGACAAGGATGGTCGCACGCCACCTTTTTCGGTGCATGCTAACGATATTATGATAGATGAAATAGACGCACCCGATTGTTGTGGACATATAGGATCTGTATTTATGCGTTTTGACGATGACTGCATTCTATATGACATTTCCCAATTTCATCATGTTACATATAGTTCAGCACATATAAATGGTGTTTTGATTCATACTATTACTATTGTAAACGACTGTTGCGAAGAGGAAGAGGAAGAGGAAGAGGAAGAGGAAGAGGGTTGTGGGGAGATAGAGGTTCGTGTGTGCATGGTGAATGCATTCTGTAATGACGGACAGATAAGAGGAGGACAGATTGAATGGACAGAAGGCGGTCCAGCACCGGAGTTTGCAACAAATACTCGCCCCAACTCACCCCGCAAAATATCGGAAAATCCTACATACAACAAAGGAGTAATATCATCAGATGACGGTTGTTATATTTTTCCGGTAAAGAAATGCAAAAAGTATTATGTAGTAGCCACTCCGCCGGAATATTGCAAGGGTAATGATCCTGTGGTTTTTTCTTTTGAAATAGATAGAAATGGTAGAATTGTGAAGTTAAGCGATGTGAATGGGGTAGCCATTATAGATCGTACGGTTGTAGGAGTAAATTTGCCTTCTCCACCTACCTTTATCATACCTGTAGGTTGTGAACAGTGTGAGCCGTATATTCATCCCGTTAATCTCTGTGATACATGTCCTCCGCCTAAGCCATGTGAAGCGTGTCCACCTCAGCCTTGTCGTCAAAAAGTAGATTTAGCGGCTATTGACATTTGCGAGGAGGATATTCAGCATTGTCTCTTTGATTTGGTTATGCTCAATGATCCTCGTCAAAGAGTCTATCATTATACTACGGGTTTTATGGCATATCAGCCGCTGTTTGTAGAATGCAATGAGTGGTATGAAGCGACGTGGACGTATTTCAGCGATGATTATCAGCGTGATACTATAAAATTTGAGTTTAAACTGGATTATAGGGGAAATATTCATATTCGGAATGAGTTAGGTGTTCATCCCTCTATGGATACGATTATTGCAAATCACTATCCAAATGGTTATCGAGAGATTTTGGTACCGCCACTTCCCATTACGCTTCATACGCAATCCGTTCGATTAAAGATAGTAGATCACAATGGCAATGGAGTTCCTAATTTTTCGTTTCTTTTGTGCAATACACAGACGGGCATGGTAGAGGGCGGCATACGCACTACCAATGCTAATGGAGAGACGCCTTTAATGTTGTTGATAGAAGGGGTTGTTTATCATATTACGGAGGTAGATGCCGCCACGTATTATAATCCAAACAATGTCCTACCCTATACTCATTTTATTCCTGTTTGGCAAAATTTGATTGCATTTGATATTTGGTTAGAGTGGTGTAGTTTGGAGTTAAAAACATCACCTGGTCAGGATGATTTTAAGACGTGTAACTTTTTGAATATTTGTACATTTACGTATAATGAGCCATACCGACCGATTTCCAGTGATATACGGGTAAAAAAAGTAGATAATTCAGGGAATATCATTTCGGGAGCCGTATTTCGTTTGACCGAAGGCAGTGGAAGCAATGTGACTTATGCCACGGGCTATAGTGGCGTAACGCCGTTAATCCCACTAACGTCTGCACAGCACTATGTTTTACAGGAAATAAACGTTCCTGAAGGTTTTGTAATGGATACTACCCCTGTGGATATTTTTGTGGATGTCAATGGAAGCATTAGCGTATTTTCTCAAATGAACATGCAATATGATCCCATTACGCGGATTATTACCATTGTCAATAAACGGATTTGCACCACGGCTTATTTGCGGATAAAAAAAGAAGATGAAGGCACTGGTAAAGTGCTGGAAGGAGCCGGAATAAAACTCTATAAGTCGAGTAATAAATATGATGTTTTAGCCATATCCCGAACGGATTCAAACGGACTAACGTATGATTTTACAATAGATTGTGAGGGGATATATTACATTAAGGAATATGCTGTTCCAGATGGTTATCAGAGTCGCTTTGCGGCATACGCAACAATAAAAATTGGTCAAGACGGCAATGTAAGCATTTTGGATTCGGCAGGACTTCGCCCCAATTGGTATCAAGACAGTAAAGGCGTATGGGTATTTACGTTTGTCAATCATAAAATTACCGATGAGGATACGCTTATTGATCTACCAATTGGCTGTACGCGGGAAGGGTATGCTTATGACAACACGATAAATGCCCGTAATGGATTTAGACAATCGTCAAAGGAAAAATTAAGCAAAATAGTGGTATTTTATAACGAAGAATGTGTTCGAGCGTATACGTTTTGCTATGGCACGGACTTTTATGGTCGCGCTCGGTTGGAAGAAATTGGCCAATGGAATAGTACCGACAGCGGCGGAGCCTATACGCACTATATGGATTATTACGAAGATGTTGATCGGTCAAAGCCTCGAAATATATTTGATAGTACAGCAACTTGGTTTGACAGTTTGCAAAATTATACGGAAGATGAGACTTCCCGTAGAATAGCTAAAAAATTGTATAATTTCTTTTTAAAGGATTTTACCAGTCCATCCGCCTTAGGTGGTAGCCGCACATGGAGTATAGGGATTAATGCAGGGGTTGATTTGGGGCTGGGTCCCAATGCAGTTTCAAAAAATATTTCAGGCGGACTTTATACCAATGGAGGTTTTTCTACAAGCAAGGGCAAAACCGCTATGATCGACATTGACGGAGACGGATTACCTGATCGGGTTTACAACCGGATGGAAGGCTTGAAAAATAAAACGTATTATTGTTTGCAAAAGCCGGATAGGAGCGGGTTTGGCAATCCTATACCTTTTGATGATAAAGTAAAGTTATTTTTGGAAGATTTTTCGGACAATGCGTCGTTGGGTTTGCAAGTATCTGCTGTAGTTCACGGAGGTGTACAAAAAGGATTGTTTGGCAATTCATGGACGAGTATTTATTTTGCAGATATGGATGGAGACGGTTTGGTGGATCTTGTGGATCACAAGAACGTTAAATATTTTGCTAAACATCAGTCGCCTCCTATATTTAGTTTAGGGGATTGTGTGTTGCCTCAAATTACCCAGGAGTTGGATAGCATCGAGGTACGCTGCGATAGCAATTTCAATTTTGAACCTGAAATTTACGAAAGAGATCGTAGCAATGAGTTGCGTTATGATGTAGTAAGGGTATGGGAGGCGACCTTGGATTGTCAGCAATTGCCCGATTTGACATACAGTATTTGCGCCCCTGTTTGGTTGGAAGACGACTCAATTGCTTTGGAAAACTTTTGCGGGGAATCCGATTCTGTAATTGTATCCATAGAATATTTCGGAAGAGGTTTAAGTAATAATGGAGACTTGGAACATATTTTGCTGTGGTCGGACGTGATAGGAGAACATGATACCGACAGACACGGTCCCGACTCCTGCGATTTGAAAATTAACCCCGATCCTGATCCCGATCCTGAAGAAGAAGATCCTTGCAAAATCATGTTGCGAAAAGTAGATCAATTCAATAACCCATTGGAAGGAGTTGTGTTTAAAATAGACGATGTGTATTTCATAACCGATAATCAAGGGCTAATCTTACTTCCCAATATACCCCAAGGGAATGGGATATTGGTTCATGAAGAACAAACTTTAACTCATTGCAATCCTATTAGTGGGGATATTCATATAAACAGAACGGGCAGTTGCAATATAGAAGTTCATCCTTCTCATATCAATCATAATATTTCACAAGAATGGATAAACGGGGAGTTTGTTTCTGTGGTTACACTTGTCAATGATTGTAACCCTCCATGCAAAGCCATGCTGCGAAAAGTAGATCAATATGGCAATCCGCTATCCGGAGTTGTTTTTGATATAGGTGGGAACGAGTTTATTACAAATAATCAAGGACTAATAATCCTTCCTAACATATCATCTGGTAGTATAGTGATTTACGAAACACACACCTTATCTCATTGTGATTCCATTGATGAGGCGATTTATGTACACAGAACGGGAGACTGCAATATAGCGGTTGAGCCTCCTCATATCAATCATAATATTTCACAAGAATGGATAAATGGGGGACGAGTCCAAGTGATAACAATAGTTAATCAATGTGATTCGAATGTATCCACCTCTTGTCCCATATTTTTGCGAAAGGTAGATCAATATGGCAATCCGCTATCCGGAGTAACCTTTGAATTAAGTGATGGTACTCTGTTAACAACCGATTCCGATGGGTATACCGCAGGCATTAATATTCCTTATATTCCGACATCATTCCAGCGTGTCAATGTAAGGGAAGTCTATACATTGCCAAACTGTATAATTGATTTTAAACCGTTTGACATCATTAAAGTAGGTGATTGCGATTTTGATGTGCAAAACGATGCCACTCATTCTTTTTTCATGATAAATGGCAGGCATGTAGTTACTGTAGAAAACCAATGTACGGGCATACGAGGTTTCGAAGGTGGCAGGCAGGAAACAGGAGAAAATTCTGTTTCCCGTGTAATACCACCTATTGGCTATGATCTTTCCAAATTAAGGCTGTGCAAAGGCGATATGCTTTTTTTCAGAGTACGTCCTTACAACAATGGTGTAAAGAAGAAGGTAGTATGGGATCCTGCCGTGCTTCCTTATTCTGGGGCTTTAAGCCGAATCGGCTATTTGGATGAGAACGGCAGAATCATCGGAGGGGGCAACAAAGCCTCTGACTCGCAGCTCTTGCAGGGCGATTCCTTATTCCACTGTCAAGTAAAAGGGCTGGTAAGCATTGAATCCGTTATCAATCCGTTGTCGCATTCGCTCACCGATGCGGTAACCTTTGAAATTTGGGAAGGGAGTTCAATTTTATATACGCATACACAACCCGCCGGGGTTCCCCTTTCCCTGCAAACATGGACACAAACCTTACATGTAGATTCTACTACGATTTTGAAATTTAAAGTCGTATGCCGTTCCAATGTCAATATGCACGAAATTCAATGGTATCCCAAAGTGTATTATCATCATATAGAACATCAAGGAGAGACTATTCCTACGATTATTCCAGACGATAATGGGGCAAATGTTCGTCTGTTGGAATATGACATTACGCCTTATCATGATTTTTACCATACCCTTTTAAAACTGAATAATACTACTTTACATAAAATTTGCACGCCGCCTGTTTCATCTCACAACCAATGGGTTACGCGTTATGTAGAAAAAATTGCGATAGCGGTATTACCCGGCGTATCGGGCAATGCTTATTTTACCATTAAACAAGGCGGGAAACTTTGCTATGCAAGGAATATGTCTTTGAATAGCGGAGGCGGGACAATACAGCCCTATGATCCTGTTTCATTATATAACGACCCCAACCTCCCTGTTTATATAAGTTGTTGCATCAGCGATCCCACTATCATGAACTCCCCCCTAGGCGTGGCTTATAGTTATGTCGTAATAGACGGCATGGTGTACAATTGCATCATCTATACCAAGCAAGCCCGTCAAACGTTTTTTGGCAGTATGTATGGCGGTTGGGGACAGTTTTTGCATCAAACCGACAGCATTCCCAATAACGACCCGTCCTCCCTTATGAATATAAGTAGAATAAACAAGGTGAATTCTCTTACAGCGAACTCAATTATCGGATTGGTAGATACGGTTCCCTTAGGCGATAGCAGCCGTCTTTTAGATGTGGAATCGTATGCACATAATCAAAACGCATATAACAAACGTATATCCGACATGCGGGCATCGTTATTTATACTGCCGATGTTTAACGATCCTCAAAACCACGGACATGTAGGTTATTATGCCAATACGTTTATTCGTGGCGCAGATATGAATATCGGCGGCATCCCTTGCCCTAGTTTGCATGAAGATGAAAATGAACCTTGCGATACAGATTCTTCGGAAGTGGAAAATTTTTCTATTCCGAACTCCTCCAAAGCGGGTGGAATAGCCGCTAGTGGATCAAGCAGGAAAGGAAAAATAGCATTCGATCCCAAGAAAACATCCTCTACGCACCACGCTGTATCTGCTACCGTAGGGGCATCTTACTTTGGGTTCTCTGTGGGTGCCAATGCCTCTTACTCCGAAACCAGACAAAAAAATGACATCATGGATTTGAATGGAGATGGTTTTCCAGACCTTATATTGAAGGGAGAAGTCTATTATTCCTTGCCACAAGCAGCATCATGGGAAGAAACACCAAAATACACATTTGGAGGAGGAACCCACCACCAAAGTACAACAGTCGGCGTAGGCGGCGGATTTACTGCCAATCCTATCGAAACAATGCGTAGCCCAAAGAACAGCAACAAAGGACAAATGGTTGTGGTTACCAAAACGGATAAAGACGGGAAGGCAATAGCAACCACCAGCTACTGTCCCGATCTAACACAAAGTATAAACGTAAACTGGACTTGGGATGAAACTGATTTTACCCTCATCGATATCAATGGCGACGGTTTACCAGACAGAGTATATAACACCAACGGGAATGTATCCTTAAACTATGGATATGGTTTTGATACAGTAAGAGAATACTGGAAACTGGGAGAAAACATAGGAAAAAGTACCAGTCACGCGGTTTCATCGTCTCAGGGTGGCGGACTGAGCATCATACACAAGGATCCATTTTCTATCGGCAGCAAAAGTTTTAGCGGCGGACTGAACGATAGTAAAAGCATCAACGAAACAAAAGTCATGTTTGTAGATATGAACGGCGACGGCTTGCCCGATAGAATAACCATATCGAAGCATGGCAATTCGTTGCGGATTCATTATAATACAGGCTGTGGGTATAATAATTGTGCATGGGATGATGTGTCTGCAAAAGATCTTCAATTTTATCATTGGAATACGACCACCTCTAAAGGTGGAAACATCGGTATTACCGGCGGTGTTACTATTTTTGGTGTTGCCAAAATAAGCGGGTCGGGTGGAGCCGATGCTTCTTTCTGCATGAGTGCTTCCAATATCCAATTTATAGATATGGACGGTGACGGCTATACCGATTTGGTCTTTGCGATCAACGATACCACACTGGCAATCTATTACTCCCGACTGGGAAGAACGGGACTGCTAAAATCCGTTACCAACCCTTTAGGCGGTTCCTATGAAATAGGATACCATAAAACCCTCGCTACCCCTTTCCACAGCAGGCGCTGGGTGATGGATACCGTGGTAATAAATGACGGCTTGCCCGGCGACGGAGCCGATGAAATGAAAACTACTTACAAATATGAGTTCGGACATTATGACCGCACGGAAAAAGCCTTCTATGGCTTCGCCAAAGTAACCGAAAAACATCACGATACCGAAAACGGTGACTCCATATACCGTACCATTACACGCATTTATCACAACAATGCCTATTATACCAAAGGACTGCAAATGTTGGAAGCCAACCAAGACTCCTGCGGAAAATTTTATATCGTAACTTCAAATTTTTACAGACCGCATAATGTATCGCATGCAAACAACATAACGTCCAAATACATGCTATTAGACTCCTCCGTTACCTGCTATTATGAAGGTACCGAAACACCCGAAATCAGACAATTACAAACCTATCAATACGACCTTGACAACGGCAATCTGATTCAAAAAACAGAATCCTCTACCGATATGCCGACTGTCGTAATGAATATTACCTATCATCCCGACCCCGGTAACCGCCGCATAAGCGTACCCGACAGCGTTTGGATAGACGGTTATCGCACAAGGAGTACCAGCATGGACGGCAAAGGAAATATCACCAGCATTCGAGATTATTTCTCTCCTACGGAGTTTTTGGAAACCTCCATGACGTACGATAGGTACGGCAACTGCGATACCATACGCTATCCCAACCATTCATACAGTTATGTTTACGATGACCAAGTACATACCTATCCCGTGAGGGTAACCAACGATTTTAATCATAGTTCCCACGCTGAAGATTATGATTTTCGTTTTGGGATACCGCTTACCGTAATTGATAAAAGCGGCAACCAAATGAAATATACCTTAGACCAGTTCGGACGGATAAAAACGATAACCGGCCCCAAAGAATTAGAAAATAACCTGCCTTACACCATCAAATATACCTATTACAGTGGAAATCTGGCAAAAATTATACCCGTTCCGTTTGCCGCATTTACACAGCATTACGATGCCGAACACCCGGGTAACGACATCGAGACCTATACCTATTGCGATGGACTGGGCAGAATCGTACAAACCAAACGCGATGCCGAAATAGCGTGTGCAAACGACAGCAGCACCGAATCCATGATAGTGAGCGGAAAAGTCTATTACGATGCCTTCGGACGAGTCGCTGCCACGAAATACCCCACCGTGGAATGCAAAACACAGACCGCTACAATCACTTTTTGGGATTTTAATGCGCTCTATGCCGACTCTATCGCTATTGTACCCTCTTATGACACAAACACCTATTGCGTTATAGCAGTGGCATTGATTGACAACCTCGCCTACTCTCGAAAGGTAGACCCTGTTGATTCTTCCACCACTACCTACGACATCATGGATAGACCGCTTGTGCAAACCGCTCCCGACGGTTCTACCGTAAAATACCATTACAATTTTGACGATGACGGAAATGGACATATCTTGTTTTCTACTCAAATCATCGACCAAAACGATAATCCAAGCTACACATTGAAAAATGTAAACGGCTTGCAATACGGCGTACAGCCCGCCGGACGCGATTACGTCTATTTTAATTACGATTTAATAGGGCAATGTACTACCGTTTACAGCTCCTTAGGCGATTTTGACCGATATTATGGTTACGATATGTTGGGACGAAAAATATTTTATACCGAAGGAAACATGTTTGAAATCTATGGGTATGATAAAGCAAACTTAAGTAGAAAGGATATCGGCTGGTTGGATCCCAGTATAAACAACAACGGGTCTTGGCAAGCCAAGCAAATCGAGTACACCTATGACTATAACAGACTGTTATCCATACAAAGTTCGGACTATCCAATACCTATTGAGTACGAATACGATAATACCACAGGCAAACTGATAACGGTTAAAGACGAAAGCGGATTGCAACACTTTGAGTACGGCAACATGGGCGAAGTTACCAAAACAACCCGAACCTATTGTTTACCCGTTTGGAGTCCGCAAAACCATTTAATTATTTCTACAGAATTTTCGTACGATAGCTGGGGACGAACAAAAGAAATCCTTTACCCCGACGGCGAAGTTGTTACCTACCATTACGACTACGGCGGACAGCTAAAATCCATGCAGGGTGAAAAAGAGAATATACAATACGATTATATTATCAATATGCAATACAATAAATTTGGAAACAAGACGTTTATGGAGTATGGCAACAACATAACAACACAATATACGTATGACCCGATTACATTACGATTAAACACGATACAAACACCGTATTCACAAATTGATTATCAATACGATTACAAAGGAAATATTACAAGCATGCAAACACACGATGCACATTTTGGATTTTACGAACAAGATTTTTACTACGACCCAGCCGACCAATTGGTGCTTGTAGATGGAACATATCTCATCTTGGAAATGGATTACGGCTCGTGGGGAAAGATAAATAATTCCACCTTCTTTGACCTTTTTAACGGGCAAACGTCCTCCATTTCCTATTCCTATCAGAGTGTTTCTAATAGTTTTGCCGCAGACCATTCCGTAAATAATTATAGCAATGGAGCGTCTCAAACTATCGAATACAATTACGGCATTAACGGCAGCCTGCGCAGAAGGTTTGACCACAACAACCAACGCGGCGAATACTATCACTTCAATGCTTTTGGCAACATGAAAGCGTACAGCGATAATGGGGAAACCTTTGGCTATTACGGTTACGACGATGCAGGGGAACGTACCTATAAATTGCAGATTTCCAATACAGGAATATGGCACAATGCTTGGGGCGGAAACCTGTTGGAAGTAGAAAAAGTGATGTATTATCCCAATGGTTACATAAACATAAACCAAAACGCAGAATACACCAAGCATTATTATGCCGAATCCACCCGCATTGCCAGCAAAATAGGCGGCGGCAGTCTGCATTACTTATGTGCAGACGAGGATCTGCTTTTGGACATGATAACGGTTGCAGAAACTGCAATAATGCATTCACTATTGCCCGAAATGCTGCAACCAGATTATAGTGGAGATTGCAGGATAGATTTTCCACCCCAAATACATGACTTCTGCCAGTTACAAGGCAGCGGCAACAAAGAAGAAATATTTTTCTATCACGGCGACCATTTAAGTAGTACGCAAATGGTTACCGATGACAATAGTGATTATGTTCAGGCGATAATGTATGCACCGTTTGGGCAGATAATTTCAGAATACA